>Ga0208033_10033_pt1 | contig 30117 bp, 32 predicted proteins | sample Shrwel1BS1Day87_FD_187539 | JGI IMG/M metagenome (GOLD analysis project Ga0208033, IMG submission 187539) | Subsurface microbial communities from deep shales in Ohio, USA - Utica-3 well 1 S-1-Day87 (SPAdes) (version 2) ... | reverse complement strand
TTACAAAAAAGTCAGCGAATATATGAATTATTATAATAACAGATACCGTCATGGCAGTCTTAATGATATGCCGCCAGCAAAATTTTATGAACTGGCTAAAGCAGAAAAAATAGTTGCTGAACCAGTATTAGCTTAAATAGAAAAATGAGAAACTAAGAATGAGCGAGCTTAACAAACATATTCTCCATATTTAGGGGGTTGAACCGATTATTTAATTGATAACTGTTTCCAACCTTATCTACTGCCCCTAACCAATACAATAATTTATTATAGCCTGAAATGTCTTGTCCCCTATCATCACTTATTTCTGTGTCAAATAAATTTTGGTACAAAGCTTCTAATTCAAATCTTGTTTCACCAGGTAAAATATCTAAAACATAACAATATGCCCACCCTTTTTTATCAATTATAAATTTTTCAGCAAGTTTAGATTTGAAATTATTTATGTTATCTATACTTCTATATAATTCTTTTCCAAAACTTGATAAATGGGAATCTTCAATAATATCTAGTGCTCTTAAATCATCTTTTATATTACGAACTTGGCCTGCTGATATATCAGAAAATTCATTGCTCCAATCCAAATCCGAGCTTGAGACTTTTTCATAACCATATTCTTCAATAAATGATACAATGTCTGGAAATTTTTCATAAGCTTTGCTTGATGCTCTTAACCTTAACCTTTCTATCTTAATATTATCACCTCATACTTAATAGTTTGTAAATTGCCTTATAATTTTTTTTGTGATTGATTTTAAATTTCCTATCCCAAGTATATACTTTCTACATAATTTGAGTTGATCTTTATCCATTTCATATATATGAGCTACCTTATTTCTAATTTTAGAAAAATCATATAATAACTGACCGATATCTTTAATTTCATTTATAATAGGCATACTATTTCTTGGATCATCATACCAAAAAATTTTTTTCCCATATCTATTCGTTTTCCATTCTCCTTTAATCCCCATAATTTTATTTATATATTCAGAAAATTTAGACCTACCATATTCATGTTTTTTTTGTGGGTCCCAATAATTTAATCTACGCAGTTCTCTACTTATTTTCCCAATTTCAAGTGAAATTTCTTCATCTTTTTTACTTCTATGATAAAGGGTATCCCAATTATCATATGCTTTCATTTTAGTGGCATCTTTTTTTAACAAATAATCATTAAAAAAAGGTTTTATAATTAAATAATTTGCTAAGTCTTCTATTGCTTTACAATACATTACACCAGCAGATGATAACTCTACCAACTCTACTTTATTATATAGAAACTCTGCAATACTTAAAAACTTTCTAGTTCTATCAGGAATATATTGCCATAGTTCACCGTAATAATTATCTTTTAATACTTTCTTAAAGCCTTTAACATCTTCATTGCCTTCGAATCTTTTAACAACTGTATGAAATAAAATATTATGTATTTCTACAGCTATTTTATTTTCCTCATCTTCGCGGCCATTTTCCTTAGCTAAATTTAATTGTTCTATTAAATTGTTTTTTCCTAGTGCAACTCTTATTTCTTTGCTAATTTCTATAGCTCCATCTAAATAACCAATCTCTTTCAAAATAAATCTACAAATATTTTTCATTTTAATTTCTTTATTAATAAAAGGGTTAATACTATATATTGTTATAACCGCTCCATCATTTGATTTATATATTTCTTCATAATTATTAGCTTGATTATTATAAGATCTAAATATTAAAATTCCTCTTCTACCATTATATTTATCAGCAAAATCTCTAAAATTATCAAGATGTCCAATCATTTTATAAAGTTTTTGAGAAACACCATTTGAATTCTCATAAATTATATTTTTAGCATCTATTAAAATAGGGGGATAATTTTTAGCATCTTCATAAGTAATTATAATATCCAAATTCCCTTGTAAAAAATTATTATCATTCTGATGATCAGAATACTTAGTCCATGTTGTATTTAAATTTTTTCCCAAATTCTTATTATATCCCCATACTAATTTTTTGCTTTTTTGATAATATATTTTTATTTTTTTTCCATTTGGTGAAATAAGCTCAACCACTGGTTCTTCTGTATAATTAAGTAAACTTCTCTCTTTAACAGTTTCAAAATCAAAATGTTTAACTAATGTGTCACTAATATAATTTAATAACCAAATTTCGAATAAAGTATCATCAAATGTATCATTATATAATTTAAACAAACTAGTTTCTTTAAAATTATTTGAAAATTTTTTCTTATTATATGAATCAAAAAAATCTATTAAATCCATATATGCAGAATTAAAAATTATATTCTTTTGATATCTATATTTAATCTTTTTGATTATTTTTGATATAATTTCATTATTATTAGGAGTATGATATATTTTATATGCCTCTAAATAACTATCTTTAAAAATAGGATTATAAATTTTACTGTGTAAATAATTTGTTATATCATCGAGTATTTTTTTTTGCTGGGTATCTTTCAATTTATCTTTAGGGATTTCAATATTAATTATTTCATCATATAAATTAATTAATGTTAACATAAATAAAATATTTTCCGGTAAAAAGAATTTATTAGTATCTGTTCTACAAGGATATGTTTTAGGGTTTTTCTTTATATGCTTATTTTTAATATAAGAATTTATATCAACTGTACCTCTAATTTCTCCAACATAATTTTCTATAATAACTTCTCTTTCCTTTGAAGGTCTCTTTTCTATTCTCTTTACTATATTCTTGAAGTTATCTACAGAACTAATAATATATATAAGTCTTAAAGTATTTGTAAATTCTTTTAATCTATTTTGCCCAATCTCAGTGTTTACTACATTTATTTTGTATTTATTTAATTTTTTTGAAGACTTTCTAAAATAAGTAGAGATAATTCTTATACAATCGTTAAATAAAATTTCTCGTTCTTCTTGAGTAAATTTAGCCATTTTTTATCACCTTTTTAAAACCCACTATTTATATGTTCTAACAAAGTTCTATTTGTTTTATTCAGATAAGAATATTTTGAATTTAAATTAGTTCTAAGATTCTCTAACTGAGTTTTGTTGAGCCCCTCTAATTGTGGAATGATATTCGCGGCCAATGAAATATCCAATAAATCCTTCTTTTCGACATCTAAAACATTATTATTTGATAAAGTTTTATAAGAAATTACAATATACTGTAAAGTATCTTTAAATTGAGCAAATCCTATTTCTCTTGATAACTCTTCTTGTTTTTTGTTTTCATTTGGTCTTATCATATAGACTATTTTTTTCAAATCTTCAATTATATCTTTAAAATCTTTATTAAGTTCTTCTAAGGAATAAGTCAAGTTTAATTTTTTCTCTACTTCTTCAACAACTTTGTTTTTTATATTATTAAATTCTTTATCTTTTTCAATCTCATTTTCAGGAATTCCAATATAAATATAAGCAAATCTTCTCATTAATGCATAAGAAATATGATATAAAAAATCTTTATCATAATTATTAATAGTCCCTATGATACGAAAGCGCCTTGGAACAAAAATTTCTTTTTTATATTTTGATTCATGAAAATCTAATTTAATAAGTGAATTATCCGGATCTAAAGCTGTAAAAACTTGTCCAAAAGCTTTATCCATATCAGCTCGATTTAATTCATCAATAATTAACCAGTGTCCAGAATGTTTATTTATCTTATTAATCATATTACGCCCAATGGCATTACAACATTTAATAATAGCTTTAGTGATATGGCCATTTACAGGCTCAAAGTTTTCAACACCATCTTTTGATGTAATTTTTAGTCCTCCAACAGTATGATATGTAGACCAATCAGAAGTTGCAGTAACTAAGTCATAATCACACATGAATAATTTTGAAATTTGTTTTGCAATAGTTGTTTTTCCTGTACCAGGAGGCCCATATAAGATAATATGTTTACCACTTAAAACAGCAGAAACGATTTCTAATAACTTTTCATCAGTTAAATAAAGTTTTCCATTATCATCATCTATATTTTTTTTAAATTTTTTTAATTCATCATGATCAATCTTAATTTCTTTATCTTTTATATATTTTGATACATTATAAAATTCATTATAATTAACTAAAGCAGTTTTATTATTAGAAATAAAATCTAAATAGTTTGCTTTTTCCATTTTTTTCACCTCAATTTTGATTAATACCTATTTTCTTAATATAAAATTGATCATCTTTTTCTTTGTTTATATTTATTACCTGATATAAATAATTTGATTCTTCTATATAAATGTAGTCACCTATAACAATTTCTCCATAAAGTAGTTCACTAATTACAATGTAGTTTTCATTAAAATCAACTAATTCTTCTTTGTTTATAATTTTAACTATAATATTATCTCTATAGTTTTTATAGTTATCTTTAATCCAATTAATAAAAGAGTCCATATCTTTATCTTCACTAGATAGATCGAGAATTTTTTTGGCTTGTTCAATATGGCTTTTCGCTACCTTATTCTCGTCTTCCATAAAATTACTCATTCACATCGCTCCCTTCTATTATTTTATGAATTTGCTTTACTACCAATTCCTCCAACTTATCAATTTCTAAAGATAACACTTCAGAAATATAGTTGTTTGGTTTAATTCTAAGTTTTTCTAATTCTTTAGTTCCATCAAAAGAATCTTTATAAAGATAATATATAAATAAATATAAACTAATTAAGTTTGTTTTATCCTCAAAATTCAATTCATAATTTTCATCTGTATAATCATATTTCAAATATTTTCTTAATGGTTTGAATTCTGGTTTTTTTCTTATTTTATTATATAAAGCATTGCATATTGATTTATTATTCAAATTAGATACAATTTTATATAAATCAATTAGTTTAGTATAACTATAAACTTTTATAAAAAGATCATTATTTATATTTCTTATTTCTTTATCGATATGGTAATATTTATTGCTCAAATTTTCAAATTTTTTTAAATGGCCAAATTTTTCTTTCTCATATTCTGAAATATTAGCTAAATTTTCATTTAATATTTTTTGGTAATTATTTAATAAATTATTTTCAACTTTGTCTAATTTTATACCTTTCCTTAAAATGTTTATTACCTCATTAATACTTTTATTTTCTCTATATAATGATATTAAATGATACCTTTCACTATATTTTTTTTCTATGATTTTATAAATATTCAAAATGCATGGAGCTATCAAATCAAATATCTTTTTATCAGTTATTCTTATACCTGAATATTTCTTCATAAATTCTTCATTGCCATAAATAAATTTATCAAAATCTTTTTGATCTGGTCCATTATCACCATATAGTTTATCTAACTTTGATATTAAATTATCCATGTCTTTATCTTTTTCTAAAATATCTTTAACCTTATCAAAATCATAAGGGGCAACTCTAGAAACAATGTATTTATATGTATCTTGAGGAATAACTTTTTTGTCTTTCATATGTAAATATTCAATAAAAACTTTATATATAAAAGTTTTAAAGCCTGAGAAATCCTCAATATTTCTATAACTGTCTTTTATTATTTCAAAGTACTCATTATAAGATTTATCCAAATCACCTTTTTTTATATCATTACTTATGGATTTAGTTTTTAGTTTTATATTAGGTAATTCATATGAGTCTGCATATATAAATATTTTTAAATATTCATAAACAGTTCTGACTACCTCAAAATTTCCATTTAAAACTATTTCACCATATTTTGTTAAATTTTCAGTTTTAGTATCAATCAATCCTAACGTTTTAAAAAAACTTATATCATTTCTAGCTGTAGCTGAATAATCATAATCAATATTTTCAGAATTTTTTATACCTTTTAAAATATTAGATTTCTCTTCTTCATTTACGTTTCTTCCCATAAGAGTAATAAGATATTTCAGATAGTCATTAATGTTTTCATCATCAGATATAAATTTTTTCACTCTAAATAAATCTATATTATTGTCCTTAATGTCGGGAGTATAAAAAAAAGTTTCAGCATCAGACTTTAAATTTTCTAAAGAAATACTATCAATAAATTTTTTAAAATGATTAAAAATAATATTTTTGTCATTATCAGTAAAATCAATTTTTTTTACCTTAATATAATAATAATATGTTATCCATTTTTTTATATACCATAATGCACTAATATTTACACCACAAAGTTTATGAGGAATAGTGAAATTAGATATTCTCATATATTTACCTGGTTTAATAAAATCATTTTTAGCAATTATCATATTAAATAACCTCCCAATATTATCTATCAAATTAATTCATTAAATAAGGTTAATTTAAAACAATATATTAATATTTGTTTCATTTATTAAAAATAAATAATTTATTTATATCTACCTCTAAACCATTTGCAATTTTTTGGATATTATTTAATGATATACTTCTTTTTCCCCTTTCTATAAAACTAATATAAGTTCTATGTAATCCTGTTATTTCGGCTAATTTTTCTTGAGAATAACCTTTCTTCTTTCTGTACTTTTTTACATTTTTACCAAATTTGATACATATATTATTATTTTCCATAATTACCCCTAAAGTTATCTTAATTTAAACAATACTATAAGTCTACATACAATAAGTAACATAAATTTAAGTACAAAATACAATTTGTAAAAAAAACATTAATAAATATCTACTTAAAATTATACTAAATCATAAGTGAATTTTATAAATAGTTAAATATAAAGTTAATTTAATAAATTACAAAGTTAAGTTATTTATAATCTTGCTGGTAATGATTTTTGTAATATCCTAAATGAAGAATAATCTCGTAACTTTTAGAATTACTATTAATTATTAAAAACCTACTCATTCCAAAAAAAGAATAATGGCTTTAACTTTTTCAGTCATATAAATACAATGATAACTATCCAGATAAAACTGTTATTTAAATATTCATTTGCTCTTAATACCGCTATTTAATTAAACAAATGCAATGTAATAATTACATTTACTAATCTAGTATTTTAAGAAATTCAATAATGAAAAAGCAAAGGTGAAAATTAAATATTTAATATTTAGAACTAAAAATTTAAAGAGTCATAATGAAGTAAAAAATAATTTTTTACTAAAAATAAAGACTAATTCAGCTATTCGAAAATTAATATAAATATATTTATACAAAATTGCTGACGTTATCGTAAAAACAAGTATATCGCAAAAAATTAAATAATTAAAATAATAATAATTTTATTCAATTAAATTAATCATCTTATGGTATAATTATACTAATGAAAAAAGATTCATAAGAAAGGAGGCAATCATGAAAGAATTATTTAATCTTATCAGTACTTACGGTTTCCCAATGGTTTTGTCAGTTTATCTCTTAGTAAGATTTGAACCAATGATTAAAGAACTAAAAGAATCAGTTGATACTTTAATAATTATTAATGATATAAACAATAATGACAAAAGTTTTAAACATTAAAAAAACAGCCCCTGCTTTTAAACAGAGGCCGAAGGCGGCTTAATTAGATATTTAATTTATTAAAATATAATTCACCTTTCTTTTTACATTCCTCAATATCTTTTCCGCAATTTTTTTTATTATAAAAACAGTCTTCACAAAACATTTCATCAATTTTAAATCTTAATTTATATTTATTGATTAATTTTGACAGTTCTTCTACTTCCCTTATTCGCTTTCCATTAAAGATCTTTTTAAACTCTTTATAAGAAGGAAAATAATAATCTTGGTCAATATCTAAAGCGGTAGGAATTTTATGCTCTCTAATCATTTTATTTTTATACATCATAATTAAATTATTTTTATTCAATTGACTCATAGTAAAAACTCCTTATTATCATTTTCTGGAGATGCTTTTAAAAGTTCATCCCTAACAGCAGGCGGTAAATACATATATTCTTCATTATGTCTATTTACTTCTTTATAAAGTTTCATAAAATGACTGCGTACATAATTATTGTTGACTTCACTGTGACAGATTGCTGTAAATCCACCAAAGTGTTCTACTGTTTCTCTAACTTTTTTAGGTAATGACTGCATTCCTTTCTCAGCATTATAGTAACCATATTTCCTTACAGCATTTAAAACTAACATCCACGCTTCACCAGAAGTTATTTTATCACAAGGTGGTATTTTTAACTTTTCCACTTCCTTTACAATCTCCCCAACTGATGGAGGCCAGTGTCCATTATTAACCACAATCTTTTTGACTACAGAGCTTAACTCTTGATGCTGATAATTTTTTAAAAGATCATACCAGACTTCAATTAACATCTGATTTTCTCTTTTTGATTTTTTAGGAAAATTAAATTTACCTGGATAACAGTGGTTAAGGTATGTCAAAAGTTTGATAACTTCTTTTTTAGTCATTAGTTTCCACATCCTCAGCGCTTGCATATAATTCAGCTAGCATATCCATTTTAGATTCAGAAGTATTATTCCCTCTTTTTCTATTCATCTGATTTTCTAGAGTAACAACCTTTTTTCTCAGCTTGGCTGCGCTTAAAATATTCGATTTCCAAAAATTATCATCCTGGCTGAACTCTATTATTTTATCAATCTCTTCCCAACTATATCCCTTATTTTCTTCTGCTTTTGCACCTACAGGCCCCAGTCGTTCAAGTCTTTCAATTGACTTTACCCATTTTTTAAAAAGTTTATTTTGCTCATCTTTTTCTGGAACAGAAGCTCTCGAATTATTAGAGACAATTAAGTCTATTAATTTTTCAGTTAAAAAGACAGCTTGTTTGCTTGTTGGATTTGGTTCTATATCTTTTGCTTTTGAAGATTCTGAATTTTTGTCATTAAATAAAATAATATCATTTTTGAAAAGATCATTATTTCTTATTTCTTGTTCTTGAGTTTGTTTTGGTTCTGGTTCTAGTTCTGGTTCTAGTTCTAGAGAATCACACATCTCATCCTTAATGCCATCAGGTATAGCATCATTTATACCATTAGAACCCTTGCTATTACTTAAAGATCTCTCTTCAAAAAATTCTGGTATTTCTTTTTTTAAGTAAACTGCAAAAGATTTATTATATTTTTCAGCAAGCTTTAAAAAAACTGAAAATAAATCTGATTTTGGTAGTTCTTGTAGTTTTTTTACAGCTGCTTTTTGATGATTTTTGTTCTTGGTTGGATCATATTTCAATGCTTTTTTGATTAATATTATTGAATTTTGATCATCATATTCAATAAACTCTGATTGAATTAAAATATCTATAATTTCATTAACCTCTTCTATTCTAAAATTTAAATCTCCTGCAATATAATGTTTCGGCAATCTAAATAAACCCTCAGAATTACGATGCTGATTTGTTAAAATATAAATAGCCAATTGCTTTGTTTTTACATCCCAAGTTCTAGTTTCCTCATCAATCCAAAAACTACTATCAACTTTATGGAATCTCATATTTTCCTCCTTTTTGATAATTTTTTCACTAATTCTAATAAATAACTCCTTTCTTTTTGTTTTTTAAAAACCGGTCTTTGTTAATTTATTACAATTTTACCATAGTTTAAAATGTTTATCAAGGGAATTATTTACATTTTTAATAAATTTATTTAATATTACTTTTCTATTTTAATTTCCGGTTGTGTTTTAAGCTAAAACAATTATTTTCATCTAGGATAATCAGATGATCTTTTATATCCATCTGTAAACGTTCTGCTTCATTCAAAAGAAATTTATTGAATTTATAATATTTATTGTTTATATCTTTAATATTCTCAGAAGAATTATATGCTAGAATTATAGAAAATGCATCCAACATAAAAGCCTTATTGAATAAATCATCTGTTCCTATTTTTCTTAAAGCATTCTTCCCATGCATTAATTCTACTACCGCAGTCATTCTTTTATAATAATCAAGAGTTATCATCCCTACTACTTCTTCTTTTTGATTCATTTTCAATACTTCTATAAATATATCAATACTATCAGGTGATTTAATTATTTTATTCTTAATCAACATAACTACATCCTTTCTTAAATTATTTTGTCATCAACTATAATTTTACCGTCTTTAATTACAACATCACTTTCCTTTGTAGATTGTTCTCCTTTATTTACAACACAAATATCGCTTAGACAACTAAATGTCTCATTAGCATACTTATCTATTAAAATTTCTAAAAGTCGATTCTGTTCAGTTTTAAGCAGTTCTATAGCCTCTTTTGGATCATCTGCTTCCACTGTTAACTCACCACTATGATATTCTGTCCAGTTACACTCAATTTTAATTTTTTTCATTATAAATCATTCCTTTCATAATAAAAATATTATAATACATTCTATTGTTTTGATCAAAAGATCATAATATATATTGTTAATATGCAACTTTAAAAGCCCTCCTCATGATATGAGAAGGGCTCTTAATAATTAATATTTTATATGTCTATTGCTTTTTTTCTCTTTTCTTTTTGGCTGCATTTCTCATATTTCTAAAATAGATACCTGCTCCACCAATTTCAGCCGTCATCTGTCCGTCAACAATATTATTAATTTTAATGTCAATCTTTTTTATTAGCTTATCAAGTTCTTCAGCCTTTAAATTATAAAGTCCATCTTTAATACCTTTTATATCATGTTTTAATTCCTCAACAGGAGGTTTAACTAAAAATTTCTTTCCATTTAATAATTTAACTAGTGTCATTTCAAACTCAATTAATTTTAATTCCAATTCAAATAGCTCCAGTTCCTTATATTCTTTTTCCAATTTATCAATATCATTCCTGAGTTCTAAAAGCATTTAATCATCTCCTAATATTATTTTTTTAATATTAGAGAGATGGACCCGGCTAAAAGTTATGCTAGATGCTCAGCCTTAATTTCTTCAATCTCTTCTTGCAGCATTTGATCAATTTTTGTACTGTGATTTTCTTTTTTCTGCTTAACAAGATTTTCAAGATTTTGATGCCACTCTTCTTCTGCATGAGGACATTTAAAACGGTCAAATCTTGTTTTCTTTTTGGCCATGGCTGAGCCAAAATCTTTATAGTCTAAAATATTTCTTTTTACCTCACATTTGCTGTCACATACATTACAATACATTTCTTCTTTTTCACCTGGAGCTTTATTAAAAACTGTCAGGCCAGTAGTATAAGTCACAGTTTAAACCTCCTTTTTTAGCTTAAAATAATAAAAGCTCTTCTCAATAAGAGAAGAGCTCATGAAAATTCATCAGCTTCTTTCTTATCTTTCAGCACAACTGCTGCGGAAATTAGCACCTTCCCTGACGGGGGTTGCTGGGTTTCACCGGGTCCGTTCCCTCCACCACTCTTAATAAGAGTAGAATTATTAAATTGTGATTATATATTAACATAAAAATTAATATATAGCAAAATATTTTTACTGCTTTAAATAATTTTCAAATTCTTGAATATAATTAATTCTAGTATTTATTTTATTTCAGGTTTCTAATTTTTTAATTGCTGCTTTAATTTCTCAACATCATCAAATTTATAAAATATTTGGGCTACCTTTTCAACTTTATTAATATCTACTGTATCAATTAAGTCAATTAATTCATCGTCTAATTGCTTGAATTTGTTTTTTATCTGTTTTTTTAAAAGATTTCGTTCACCTTTTTCTTCACCAATTCTTAAACCTTCTAGTCTTAATTTATCAGCTGCTGATACCACGATATCGGCCTCCTTTTTCATGCCTTTAAATTTTAACTGTTTTTCTAATATATAATAATCAAAGATAAGCTTTTTAGTCCCTTAGTTTGTTTTTCGAGCATCCAAATTCTAGCTAAATAATTAAAGGTCTGAATTACCGAATTTAGCCGAGAAAGCCTCGCTTATGCTAATGGGCGGGGATGAATCGGCTGGTTTATAGTTAAAAAAAAGCTTTATATTTGTTGAACATTTGTTCTTTTAGTGATATAATATACTTAGTAATAAAGCTTTTTGCATTGACTTAAAATATCATTGATATTAACTAATTAATGAAAAGGTGTTTGATATGCAATTAACATATGTGCTGGAGTTATTAAAACCAACTAAAAGAAAACAAAATATATTCTTAAATAACATTGCAGAAGTAGTTAAAAATCGTCAGGCTGTTGCTGCCAAACTTAAAGCAGGAGAATTTAAATTGAGTTCTGCTGACTTTAAAGAGATAAACCTACCTGCCGCTGTTAAGAATCAGAATATTAGGGAAGTTAAAGCTCTCTATAAACTATTTTTAAAATCTGGTTCTGAAAAAGATAATATAGAATTTAAGGATAATCAGCCCATCTGCTATAATAATCAAAATTATAAAATTGATCATCATATAATTTCAATTCCGCTTTATACCAGCAAATGCAAAAGATTCGCTTTTCCTGTTAAGCAGACTGAAAGGTTTGAAAAGCTGCAGCAGTATATCGATAGTGGCTGCAAATTAGGTAAAGCCAGTCTCTTCTACAAGAGAGGTAAATGGTATTTTGCTGTAACAATTAAAATTGCTGCTAAAAAAACTTCTAACTCTAATTTAATGGGAATTGACATAGGGCTTCGTCAATTAGCGGTTGCCAGTGTTAAAAATCTCCAAGGCAAAGAAATTAATCGCCAATTCCACAATGGTAAACAGGCAGGTTTTATCCGCAAAAAATATCGTACGTTAAGAAGAAAACTGGGTCAATCTAAAAAAGTTAAAGCTATTAAAAAAATTAATGACAAAGAGCAGAGATGGATGACTGATTTAAACCATAAAATTAGTCGCCAGCTTATTAATTTTGCTGTGCAAAAGAAAGTTGGGACTATAATTATGGAAAATCTAGAGAATATCCGAAATACTGCTAATAGTCTTAATAGAGCAGATAGAAACATCCACAGCTGGACTTTTTATCAACTGCAACAATTTATTAAATACAAAGCTGAATTAGCTGGGATCAAGGTAGAATACATTAACCCTAAATATACCTCCCAGGGTTGTTCTAAATGCAAAAAAATTAAAAAATATAACCGCAAAGCTAATCTATACTCTTGCGAGTGTGGTAATTATATCCACTCTGATTTAAATGCAAGTCGTAATATAGCTAATAAATATTTAGAACAACAATCTGCTTAGATGGTAATAGTCTAAGTGCCTGAGTGCCTATATTAGCATAATGCTAGGATTATACTATTGAAATGTATAGTCGGCTATCTCAGGAGGGCTGATGGCACAGCCTAAAGTCGAAGACGTGACGGTCTCGATGACCAAATACTGAAACTATCATTGCGTAATCAAAAGAAAGTTTCAGTGAATTGGGCTACTAGAAATAGACTGCCTTCTAATCATTCGACAACCTCGTTAAGGTCTTGATGACCTAATACCGAAACTATCATTGCATAATACAAAAGAGAGTTTCGGTGAAAGTTTCTTTAAGGAATCCTCGTTCGTGACGATAGGAACGGGCGCGGAGGATGTCAATGACCATTTGTCATTATAACTTTTGTGTTCAAAAAGTAAATAAACTCCATATTTTTTATTCTTACTTAGAGATGATACCAACCTTTTCCTTAAACGAAGGTCTGCTTTTTAATCTTGGATTATATCCATTTGCGGAACTTTCCTGATTACCAAAAAAGGTACAGACTGTATCGTCATAATCTAGTATCACTTCTTTAGCAGGCTGATAGATTGAATTTGAAGCTTTTTGGTAGCTAATATTATCCGAAATTAAAGATTTAAAATCTATACTGGATTTAGCAGCTTCCAGATAAGAAAAGGCTGGACAACTGGATGCTGTATCACTATTAAATTTAGCTAGAATATTTAATTTGTTAAAACTATTTTTTTATTCAAAAAAATTTGAACTAGATTTACTGTTTAAAGACTATCATAACTGTATTTGGTATTTTTACTTGCCGAATTCAAGTTTAATATAATTTATAAATTCTTTTTTGGAATCAAGAGTTAATATCTTTTCACTTAAATCTTCAATTTTCTTTAATTTTGCCTTTTGAATTAAAGAAATTATTTCAGGATCTAAATCACCAAACTTTATTTTTATCTGTTTCATTATTATTCTTTTTGCTTCTTTGGTCATTAATTTATCAGCAGCTGATATCATTTGATCAACTCCTTCTTATGTCTTTCTATTTTTATTATACTTTCTTGATTAGGATTTAAATTAATATTAGCATCTAAAGCCTTAGCTAATTTAAGTAATGTACTTAATTTAGGTAGCACTTCTTCTGACTCCAGCCTGGCAATCGCCGACTGCTTTAATCCAGATTTTTCCGCCAGATCTGTTTGAGTCATGTTTTCATCGAGTCTTAATCTTATTAAATCAGCTGAAATTTTAGATATTAAAATATGACGCTCATACTCTTCTTCCGACATAGATGACTTTACTATTTGATGAAATTCATCCCAATGTTTCATTATATTAACCCCCTAATCGACTTTCACTCTCTTCAATTAATTATAACATTAATGTTATAATCTATAAAGAATAAATTATAAAGTATTTAGGTCCACTATAATTCAAAATTATTGCTTCCCTGGGCTGAATAGGGAAAATTTAGATTAAAATAAGTATTCATCATTACAAGATATTCAGAATCATATTTAATTTCATCTTCAAAAGTTAATAAAAATATTTTTTCTGAATTCATCTCATAAAAACCATAGAATTCCAGCTCCGGCCTTTCTTCAAACTTTTCAATATCAACTTCAACATCCAGAACAATATTAATTAAACTTGAATTATTAAAAATTAGTCTCCACTGATCTAAATCTAGATAATCTCCAATATCATTTACAACAATTTTCATTTTTTTGAGAAGTTCCTGCTTATATTTATATTTAATTTCAGCAATTTCTACTATCTGATCAACTTTATAATAAAAATCTTTTGTTTCAATCATTTCAACTGCAATTATATTTCGCTTATTAAAATATCTTTCACCTTTTTTATTTGCAATTGTTAAATTATAATCTTTTAGTTTTTCAATCATAAAAACACTTCTTCCCTTAATTTTTTAAAGATCAAGTTTATTTAATTCACTGCATAAAGATTTTAATTTTTTAATTGTTTCATCATCACTTTTAAATCTATTGAAATAAAAACAGTTTGTTTCCTTTGTTTTATCAGCTTTTTCATACCCCATATATGAGAGTATATCTACTATTTTATTATCCACCGCACTACTTTCTTTATTAAAAAATCTTAATTCATATTCTTGAGAGTCAGCTAAATATCTAATATTAACTTCATAATTATTATCTTCCTTCTTCCAATTATCTAATACAGCATTGGGGTCATCACTTCTGCTTTTTACAGAGTGATATTTTACATTTTGAAATGGCATAAAATCTTTTCCTGAAGAAAGATAATCCAAATAAAATGAATAAGAATAAAGCTCTCTGTGATAGTGATTGCTCTGGGATTCTTTGTATAAATAAATTTCTTCTTTCCCTTCTTCTCCACGAAAAGCTAAATAACCCTTATTGCAGTAATCAATTAGTTTAGGATTATTAATTAAAAGATTCCTCCAATCATTTTCCGAAGAATTATCACATATATTTTTTAGAGACTCTTCCAGATTTTTAAATTCAAAACTTTTATCACCAAGATCATCAAAAAGATCTTTTATATAACCTCTTTTTGTCTTTTTTTCTTTTCTGTTATTTTTATCTAAACCTGATAATCTAAGTAAATCTTTCCACCTTGTGTTTCCATTTTTTTTACTGTCGGTACTTAATAAATTTTTCCTGCTGGCAGTACCTTCTAATAAATAATCTCCTTTAGTCAGAACTGCTCGCTCAAACAAAAAATCATAATTTTTCTGCTTTTCATCTTTTCCTTTGCTCATATAAGAAGAAACTGCTAAAGCTTTTTCTTTATATTTTTCAAAATCATCTAAACATTTGTTATCACTTTTAGACCAACCGCAGTTACCATTCCTTTCATAATATTCCAGTATACCAGAAAATTCCAGCAGAAATGCGATCTCTCCTTTATAATAACTATCCTGTTCAGCTTCTTTTATAATTAATTCCCATTCATCAGATTTTTGGATTAGCTCCGCCTTTATTCTCTCTTCCTGGACCTGGCGGTCAGAGTAAAAAGATATTTCATTATCAGAATCTTTTAGATAATCTAAAATTTCAGAACTGTAATCTATCATTTCTTCAATAGATCTAATTGCTCTATAAAAAGCATAAGAATCAGGAATTGGAGTTCTTTCAACTAAATTATGCACAACCCGCATCCATTCTTTAAATTCTACTTCATTTTCTATATCTTTTTTTGGGTATACTTTTACCATCAAAAATTTTAAATATGCAAAGAACTTAAGCCGCTGCTTATAAGTTAAATCATGATTTAAAATCTTCTTAAAAATCCTCTCACTATTATAATAAAAATAATCATCAAATAAAGACTTGAATTCATCCTGGTCCTGATAATTACTGATAACATCAAATGCATTAATTAAATGTTCTACTGCTTTTTCATTAACAACTTCCATTTCTTGATATCTTTGAAAAGAAATAATTTTGGTATAATTATCTGATCTTTTCGCAGGATTAGTGTCAAGAAGTAATTCTAAATTTTTTTTATTATCATCTTCATTATCATCCCAGTCAATATTCTTTTTATCAAGTATATATTGATAAGTAAATATTGAGCGGATAAAATTTGATAATTCATCATCAAAAGAATTATCTTTAGAATTTTCCTGTTTATTTGTATCTTTGTACTTCCAAAAAAAATCAGTCCACTGATTATCAATTTTATATGAAAAATATTTTTTCATTTTGTTTTCTTCTTTATCTGAAAAATATTTTTTCATTCTATCATCTAATATATATTTTTTATTAAAATCAGCTTTATTAAAATCAGCGGTCTTGATATAACCTTCTAATTTTGCCTTGAAATTTTCAAATGGAGTTAACTGCTTACCGCGAGAATTCATTTTTATATATAATTCATCAGTTAATTCAAATTTATCTAAATTTAAAAATTGAAAAGTAATTAAGCTCTCATTACTTTCATTAACTAATAAATCAAAGAGATTTTCTTCATCTTTCTTTTCGTAAAATTTTTTATGTATATCATCCAGCATATTCAGCATGGATTTAACCGTAGGATCTTTAGTCCAGGATCTAAAGAACCAGGGTTGATTTTCTATTGTTTTTGAAATTTTATCATCTATAAGATTATCAAAATCTATATTTTCACTGACTAATTGATCACAAAAATCTCTGGAACTTGTACGAGTTTCATAAGTGAAATTTGATTTTTTTTGCCCTTCGCTTTCTGTAAGCATAAACTCTTGAAATTTATTACTACAACCCTCTTTATTAGCCAAATACCAGTGTAATAAAAATAAAGTTGTTATTCTCTGCTGACCATCCAATAAAATTAATGTTTTTTTATCATTACCCTTTAGACTGCCGTAGATAAAGTCAAGGTCTATATTTTCTTTTTTCTTTAAATGTTTTTTTAAATTTTCAAGAAATTCATTTCTGATTTCTTTAGCTGACTCTCTGCCGTGAGCATAATCTCTTTGTAAAATTGGTATTTTTACCCTATGAGTTTTTTCTGTAAATAACTTATAAAAATTTAACTTTTCTCCCTTAGTCTCCATGATTTTCACTCTCCTCATCACTTTCAGAATCTATGAAATCTGTAAGAGTTTCCTTTATTTCTACTAAATAATCTTCTGAATCTTTCTCATTCCAGTACTCTACATGCTTAACATCATCACTGTAATACTTTAAAAAAACATTTTTAGTGCAGACAGGTATAAATATTTCAGTTTTATCTTTTTCTATTATTGTTTTTCTTTTAACAGGAAAAGGAGCATTACCATAACCACGGTTAGTTTTAGAGTCCAGCAATGTCAAATTAGAAATATCATTAATGCTAAATATTTCATGATCTGTTTCTGAAGAATCATTATTATTAAATGCTTTTAAGATATCTTTATATAATTCTTTAAAATTTATATTTTTACTTGAATCATTAAAATCAACTATTCTTTGTTCCAAATCACCATTCAGTTTATCTAGAAGATATTCGTCAACATCATTTATCCACGCTTTTTTATGACTTTCATTTTGGGGCATTTCCTCTTCAATTGAATGGATATGTTCTAAATCCCATTTTGGATTTTTGTATAAATCAAAAGGGAATCTGCTCCTTGAATCATCACTTTCTAAAAGAGTCTGGATGTTAAATAATAATAATATCTTTTTTATAATGCGACTATCACTACCATATTCCAAATTCTCAATTGTTTTATTTTCTTTAATCTCTATTGTGCTTTTTATTTTTTTTATCAAATAATCTTCAAACTCAATTTTTGTTTTTGATTTAGAAGCTTCAATAATCTTATATATAGATTTCCCTTCATTAACAAGATAGCCGATATAATGATAGGTAAGCCGATTATTATACCAGTCATTTAGTTTTTGAAAATATTGTTTTATTTTTAACCAGACGTCATCAATGCTATTTTTATCGAGCTCTTCATTAAATTCATAAAAAGTATGATAATCTTCATCTTTTTCTTTTTTCTCCTTAATTAAATCAAAAATATATTCTATTCTCGTATCATATTCTTCATCTCCACTGTAAATAAAGTACCAGAACTGATCATTCTGCAGAGTGTATTCTATTTGATCCCATTCTTTTGCGATTTCTAGTCTTTTTAATTCAACTTCTTTATTTCTCATATCACTTTCTTCACGAGCTTTAACTTCTCCTAAAAATAATGCTTTTATTAATTCAGCATTTGTTAGAGGAATTTTACCTATATTTATGCGGGTAAAGATCTCTATAGATTCAACATCCTGCTCCACCTGATACCAGATGAATTTTGCTTTTTTTAGTACTATTGATTTTATAAATTTTTCAATCTCTTTCTTCTCATTAAACCACTTATCAAACCAATTTCTAATACACTGATAATTCTGATGAATATTAAAATAATCAATATTATCTTCATATTTTTTACTCTTATCAGGTGAGGTTAAATCATTTATATGATCAGCAAAATTTAACCTGGTTTCATAATCTAATGAGAAATTTCTCTCTTTATTTTCACTTAAATTATTTAAATAATATAAAATAAGATAAATAGTAGTTAAACGCTGCTGGCCATCAATAACTTCAAACCAACTGCCCTCCAAATCTTCATTTTTCTGAATGTCATTATTCTTTTTTACTACCACCGGCTGCAGACAATAAAATTTATCTTTATTATCTGAGCTGTTATTATTTTCATAAAAACTATATAAATCATCCAATAAATTTTCAACCTGGGTATCCTTCCATCTGTATCCTCTCTGATAATCTGGAATAAAAAAGTTATATTTTTCATCTAAAAAATAAGAAATATTCCGTAATGTAATTTCTTTTTCAGCCATATTTTATCCCCCATAAATTTTACTTTTTAATCAAAATATATATTAGGTTATATTATTCACCCATCATAATAAACCAGCTGCTTCTTCAGCTTCCTGATTCCACCTCTGGGATTATCAACATCTCCTTCATAGCGGGGAATAATATGCTGATGGAGATGCATTACAGTCTGACCACCCGCATCATTAACATTAAAACCAATATTATAGCCGTCAGGGTTATATTTTTCTTCTAAAATCTTTTTACACGCTTTTGTCAGTTCAAAGACAGCCATTATTTCGTCATCAGTCGCCTCAAAATAACTGGCAAAGTGCCGCTTTGGGATCACCAGCATGTGGCCTTCATTAACTGGAAATTTATCGTATATAGCAATGGCCAGTTCATTTTCTATAATATAATCTTCTTTTGGATACTCACAAAAAACACAATCCATTAAATTCACCTCTATTTTAAGCGTCTGTTATAATGTTTTAATCTTCTCAGATCCACTATATCTTTAAAATGATCGGTTAAATCCTGATCAATAAATTCTTTAAGCTTCTGATTTAAATAAAACTCCTTATTTACCTCATCATAGTTAAAGAATTTCCGTTTGGAAAGATATTTTACGGGATTCTTTTCCGCTTCTTTGATAAATCTCTGCTGATCCCACTGCTGCCAGCCCTGGTGTCTTTTCCCATCCAGATCTTTCTGCATTCTGGGATTATCATTGTAAAAATTCATAAATGACCGGCCAACTTCCTCTATCGGAGCCTTCATTCTTAATTTACCATCTTTAATCAGTGCTTTTAAAACCGGTATCTTATATAATTTGCTCATTCTGGTACTTTCCAGTTCAATCAAAAACTCCTCAGCAAAAGTATCAAGCCAGCTCTTTTCAGTTTCATTCAGCTCCTCAATTTCAGCCAGAAATCTTAAATAACCTTTGTCATAATAGCGGCTGTTTAAAAAGTTTTTAATCTCCAGGTCAGAGCCCTGATAGAGATCAAGCCGCATCGGCCTTCTTTTTAGTTCGGACTTTAATCTGAAGTATTCATTTTTCATTCTCTCTTCCAGAGGATCGTTTTCTTTCATTTCTGCAAATAAATCTAAGAGTTTAAAATCAAAGTTCACCCTGCAGCCTTCCGGATATTCAAAATCTTCCGCTTGCTGATATTTCTTATTATCAGCTTCCATTGGATTTTCTCCAGCTAAGAGCAGGGGCAGATAATGAGCCCGCTTATAATTACCGATAAAATCTAAGACTTTAAGCTTCTCCTTTCCCTCAACTTTGCGCAGACCTCTTCCCAGCTGCTGTAAGAAAACAACATAGGATTCTGTCGGTCTTAAAAAGAGTACTGTGTCAAGTTCAGGGATATCCACACCTTCATTAAAAATATCTACTGCAAAAATTATTTCAATTTCAGCCTGGCGTAGTTTTTTAACTGCTTCTTTGCGCTCCATAAAATTTTTACCCTTATCAGCTCCCGAATGGACAGTTACTGCACTGACTCCCTGCTGATTAAAATACTCAGTCATATATTTAGCATGCTCGATTGAAGAACAGAAGCCTAAAGTTCTTTTCCCGGCTCTCTTTTGGTAATTATTATAGATTAAATCTGCTCTTTTGTGGGTAGAAAGTGCCTTTTCCAGCTCTTTTCCATTATATTTACCATTCTGATAGCTGATCTGATCATAATCAACTTCCTGATCATAGATGCCGAAGTATTCAAAGGGAACCAGCAGATCCCGATTGATTGCAGTCCTTAAGTCAATCTCATAGATCTTATTATTACTGCAAAGTTCAAAAATATCCTTGTTGTCCATTCGGTAGGGAGTTGCCGTTAAACCGAGTAAAAATTCTGGTTCAAAATATTCCAGTACATTTAGATAGCTGTCAGCTGCAGCATGGTGGAACTCATCCACAATTATGTAGTCAAAATCATCCTGGTTAAAATATTTTTCTAAATACTTTTCTTTGTGCAGGGTCTGGACACTCGCAAAAACTGCCTTCCCCTCTTTCAGCTTTTCTTCTCCATTGAAAAATGAATATTCAATTTCCGGTTCAATAGCCTCAAAAGAAGCAGCTGCCTGTTTTAAAATCTCTTCCCTGTGGGCCACAAATAAAATTTTATCATAGTCAATTGAATCAAAGGCTGCCAGATAAGTTTTACCGACTCCAGTCGCAGCTGCCACAATTCCTTCCTGATATCCTTCCTCCCGGGCCAGCTTGAGTTCATAAAGTGCCTCTATCTGGGCTCCCCGGGGTTTGGGTTTTTGCTTCTCCTTCTGAACTTTATCTTTATGATCCTGATATTCTTTTTCCTTTTTTATGTAAGCTGTTTTATCAACTTCTCTGCTAATTGAAGGTTTAACCCAGTCTGCAGCATAGCTTTTTAACAGCTGAGCTGTGATTTCGACTGAATAATTATGATAGAGGTCATTAAATTCCTCTGTAAATTCCTTAAATGCTTCTTCATCCTTTTCCCTTTCCAGGCGGTAATTCCACTCAATTCCACCGTGAAGGGCTGAATAGGAAATATTTGAAGATCCAATAAAAATTATCTGCTCTTTTTTGTTTTTGAAAAAATAAGCCTTGGGATGAAAAGAGATCGCCTGAGCCTCCATTTCCTGATCAGCAAAAAATCTGAGTTCTGCCAGATCTCCCAGCTTATCTTTTAAAAGATAGAGGGCTGATGGTTCGGTAATGTTTAAATATCTCGAAGTTAGGATTTTAATATCAGCTCCATTTTTTAGAGCAGCTTTTTTTAAGGGCCCAGCCAGAAGGTGCGCTCCGGATTCTCTCAAAAATGAAACAATGATCTTAATTTCCTCTGCTTTTTCCAATTCTTTGATTAAGCTGTCATATAGATATTGACCTCTACCGGTTACTGCATTGATCATCTTCCCACCTGCTCGGTTAATTTATTTTTCAATCACCTTATCTAATATTAACTTTCTTTTAAAGCCGCCCCGCTCTTTTCTTTTTTTCTCCTGATAATCTTTAATCTCCTGTTTATCAAACTTATAATGATCTATTACCGCATCCAGTACCTCAAAAAGATCTGCCATCTCGGCTATTGAAGGATCTTCCTTAAATTCTGCTAATTCCTCTTCTACTTTAAGCAGCAGTTTTTCTATGTATTCCTGCTCATCAGCCCTATATATTTCGTATTCCCTGCCTGCATTTTCAATTATTTCGGGTATTTTATCTCTAATTAGTTTGTTATATAAAATTTCTTCTGCCACGATTATACCTCCTAAAATCTCTGCTAATATAATTATTCTTCAAAAAGAAATCTATTCCTTTTTTATTGATGATGATTAAAGGATAGTATTATAATTTTTTGAATAAAATTACTGATAAAAGCAAAAACCCTCCTCAAATGAGAAGGGTTTTATCAATGAAATTTTATTTTGTACACTTAAAATTGACAATTTGATTTTAAAAAATTATGATTAACTTACAATAAAATAATTTTTAGAGAGGATTATTGAGGGTAGAACAGGCATCTACCGCACCTGAATTCAGGTATAAAGAGATGTGGGGTACGCCGTCCCACCAATAATCCTCTAATTTTATAAATCCTTTCTGGCTTTATTTTTTTTATGCTTTCGTTTTCTAAATATTTTTCAACTTTATCTTCAGTAATACAATACATACATCTAACATATAGTACATCCTTCTTACTGGTTCTTACTGCAACCATTACATTATCTTCATATTTCTTTATGAATTCTATTCCTCCTTGAGAGGTATGAACACCTAAATGTGTTGGATTATCAATGATTTCTGGCAATTTATCAAATTATTTTTTATGTTTTTTCTTAATGTGCTTTTTATTTGTTCCGCCAATATAAATATCATAGTATTTATTTTGTAAATGCTCTTATTCTAACCCCTTCTACTAAATTCTCTCTGGTTATTTTCCAGCTAACTTCATTTCCTTCATAACTGCTGGTATTTGCCATATCAATTTCTGCTGGTAGTTCTACATTAATTGTAAACATTACATCATTTTTATTGTCTTCATTAGCCTCACTGACCAGTGATGGAATTTCCATTTCAAAATTATAGCTTCCACTATCTTCAGTAAATTCTATGTTTTCCATAGAATTAATATCATAATTACCCAGACTTTCAAACTCATAGATTAGATAATCAGAATAGTTTTTTGTCTCTACTCGCTGTGTTATCTCATAATTCTGTTCTAATTCAGGAAAACTATTAATTAAACCCCACATTGCAACATTCATTTCATCACCGGCCATAATCTGATCTGCCTGAGCCATAAATTGAATATTTGTGTTTCCGTTTTCATCAATAATAAATGTTGTCTCTGAATTATAACAACCCGTTAGTAAAAATAAAGTTGATATTAAAAGTAAAGCTAAAACAATTTTTTTGTTCATAAATAACTCCCCCTGTTTGAAAATATTTGAAATAATGATATATTTATTAAATTCAGCAATGACTAAATTATTCCTTTTTTTATTTATAAATATCTAAATAAGGAGATGGCAGATTATATTATTTTAACCTACTATTTGAATTTCAATATCCTGATATAATCAAAAAAACCAGCTGCTTCTCAAAAAGATTAACAATTAAATAATTTTGTATTTTTTTAATTCTGTTTCTAGAAAATCAACATTCTCAGTTATATAGTCTCTGAACAAATTAAACAATCTGTCATCAACATGTCCATAATACATAAAAATGAAAAAATTAATTATATCAATATTTTCAATCTGGTCAAGTTTAGTCCAGGTCTCTTCAGTCAGTGGTTTTCCGGCTTCAGTAATAAAGGATATTAAAACTTTATAATGTTCATCTAGAGTTTCAATCCCAGCATTATTCAGTGTTTCTTCAACTTTATTAATTTTTATTTTTAACTTATTCTGGGTCTCTTCACTAATGAAATTATTAAAACCTTTATTAAAATTAGTCTCATGTTCTTCACTCTCCGCCTCTAACTCTTCTTTATCTAATTCTTCAAATTGCTCAAATATTTCTTTTATTGCTTCTGCCTTTTCAAGATGAAATTCTATCAATTCGTTTTTTTCTTCCGGAAAATATTTTTCTAATATCTCAAATAATTCAGCTTCCTTAAAACCTACTCTTGTTTTTCTACCTGAAATATGAAGATCTAAAAACAACGAATAGATTTTTAAAAAGGGATCTTTATTAGATTTTTTCCCAAATTCTTCGAACTTATCAAAATAATCTCTATACTCATCAAAAACGAATATCCAGATATCATTTAATACTTCAATAAAGCCTTTAATTTCATAGCGAGGACCATCCCGGTCAATACAGGCCATTTTAATTAATGATTCCAGGTCTTTACTCTCATTGAGCCAGAGTATAAATAAATCTATAGCTCCTTTGCTGTGTACTGTATATTCGCGATCCTTTAAATAGTCTTTAAGCCATTCCGAAACAGTTTTTTGAGCCAGCTTTTTGAAGAGATAATGCATCATATCATTCTGGTCACCACGATAATAATGATAGAAATTTTTAATTATATCCTGATCCGCAAATCTGCTTTTGAGTTTATAAAATAATCTTTCCTTATCTGCTAAAATTGGTTTCTCAAATTTTTGTTCAAATATTTTTTCCAGCCAGTTAACTGCCTCAGTTAACTCCTCACTATCAAAATCCCCCATAACAATTGCCTTATCAGGAAAGCAATTTTCAATTAAAATAGAAATAGCTAAAATTAATTTATGATAGTCTTCCCCCTGGGTTTTTCGTTTATATATAAAGCGGAGATCTTTGTCAAAATCAAGGTAGCTAAATAAAATATCATCATTATCATAACTACTCCAGGTATCATAATAGTCCAGATTATAGTATAGCGAAAAAGTTTCAGCTCGGGTATTTTTTTCGATATTTCCACAGATACTCCAGTGTCTGCGTTTCATATCATTAATATTTTTTTCCACATCAGAAGTGAGAACATGTCTTTTTTCTCCCAGATGGCTTTCAGATTTTAACCTCATTGCCGGATAATCATCAATTAATTTAAGCGTCTTTAAATAACAATTTTGCCACTGCTCATCATCAATTTTCTCTGGATTAACTGCCAGACCAATCTCGATACCCATTTATTATCTCCCCTTTTTGTGAAAAGTATTATTAACTTAATTATAATACTTATGATACATATGTTCAAGTAAATAATGTCTATAGGTATTAAAAAGCCCTATTAATTATTGAATTTCAGGAGTATAATTATAGAGAGAAATTAAACATCAGGAGGGGAATAAAAATGAGAATTTTACTAAATTCATTTTCAGTAGTATTAATTATCCTGATTCTTATCTTAATTATAAAATCAACCGCACTTGCTCATATACCATTAGATACATCTGCTTTGGCAACTAAAGAAGAGCCAATATTTGTTGAGGATCATCAAATTTCCTGGGCTGCCTACAATCAATTAGATAATGCAGGTGATGTTGATTACTACAGTTTTCAGGCTGAGCAGGGTGAAGAAATCTACTTCAGCATGGTTATTCCTGAAATTGAAAGGTACAAAAATTTTAAGCCAGATCTTGCCCTGATTGGTCCGGGTTTAGAAAATAATTATGCCGGCTGTGATAAAAATTATATTAATTCCCTCTTAAAACTTGAGGCAGAGGAAAATATAATTATTGTTAGAGATGATACAGATAATCCCGAGATCTTTTTTGAACCATTCACCCAGACATTTTACTGGAGGTGGCAGCAGTTTTCAACTGCAGCTCCAGCAGCAGGTACTTATTAACTGGCAGTATTTTCAGGAGAGAAAGATCAGGGAAAATACACCCTTGCTATTGGCCGCAGAGAAGTCTGGACCTTAAAGGATCTGATCAGAATGCCAAAGATCTGGTGGGATACCAGAATCTTTGTCGAAAAAGAAATTTCGACATATTTGATTTTGGCTTTTATAATATCAATAACTTCATTTTTGGTTTATAGATTTATCTTTAAACAATAAACCTTTTTTAATGCTGCTTAGGGAATTAAAAAAATAATTCTATAATAAGAAAATCCCTCCTAATATGAGAAGGGATTTTAGTTTATATTCTAATGCTTTAAAAAATCAATTATTTCTTCTTTAGAATCTGCAGTTACAATTTTTTCACTTAAATCTTCAATTTTACTCAACTCAGCTTCATTAATTAAATCAATAATTTCATTATCTGCATTCTTAAACTTAGCCTTAACTTGCCTCATCAGGATTAATCTTGCCTCTTCCTGTTTACCCTCAATCTTACCCTCAATTCTACCTTCTTCTTTTCCCTTTTTCTTTCCCTGCTCTTCAACATATTTAAAAAATTTAACCATTTTGCGATCCCTCCATAATTCTATCATATTTTCACTGCTTAAAAATTTATCACATAACACAATAGTTAGAGCAGCCAAATTATTCTTAAATTTTTGATCAGCATCCAGCTTATCTTCCAGCTCAATAGTCTCTTTAACCCGTTTAACCATATCCTGATCACTATTCATCAACGGAAGAAATATTAATTCAAGGTAATTAATTTCTTTGCCTTTCTCAATTTTTTCTCTTAATTCTTTCATCTTTTCTTTACCGTCTTTATCAGACATGTTAACAACAATTGTGTTGTAGCCCAGACTCCCGGCATTAAAAGCTGCCTCGGCAGCGGGATAACCTTTAATACATAAAATTATTGTCCGAATCCTATCTCTATATCTATTATACAACTTTAGGTCATAGGAAGCAAAACGAATCAGATCGTCAACAGAAACCTCTATCTCTTCTTCTAAATGCAAAATTGAACCATCTTCTAATTTAAAATTTAAATCCATCCTTTCCGCACTTGTTTCAATCTCAGCAAATTCAGTCTCCAGATAAGAATCAATTCCAGGCAGCTCCACCTTTAAGAAATCGCCAATATCATTTTTAAAGAGACTGAAAGAATCTTTAAAAACAAAGTCATAATTATGAGCTGTCACATCAAACCGCTGCATTAAATTTCCTCCTTTTCTAATATTTATACTATTAAAAGTATATCATAGAATAATTTGGAAATAAAGTAAATTATGTTATTATGATAGTTTAATAAATAAATATTAAAATATTTATTAATAACTGTATTTAAGCTTTCTAAATTCTCATTGACTCCAGCAAAAGAAATTTTCTATCATATAATGATTCTGTTCAGCACCAATAATCGGTTCAAAATGTTTTTTAACAATTCCAGCTGCAAATTTAGAAAGCCTCTGTACAGAACTAAAATCATCTGGCTCAACTTTTTAAAACTGCATAATTGCCTCCTAATATTTGCTTAACTTATTAGCTTATAATATAATATATATGTGGGCAGAACCCACAAAAATTCAAGGTGGTGATAAAATGAGTGATAAATTAGTAGTAAAAGTAGATTCTAGAGGCAGAATTACAATTCCTAAAGAAGCGCGCAAAAAAGCAGATATTGAAACAGGGGATGTTCTATTTATGAATTTAAGCCCGGGTAGGGTAGAATTAACCCGAGCTATTGAAGATCCTCTGGTAGAATTAGCTGCCTATGCAGAAAAAGAATATAAAGATGGAAACACACAAAATCTAAGAGATTTTGCAGAAGAAGAAGGGATTAATCTAGATGAGTGATTATTCAATTGAGATTATTAAATCAGTAAAAGATGACTTAAAAAATCTTAAACATCAAAAAGAAAAAGCGGTTAAAAAAATTATTACTTTAGAAAATAATCCAATTGAAAAAAGCAAATCGCTTTCTGGAACCTTAAAAGGCTTAAGAAGCTTTAAATTTTCATTAAACGACGGCCAGTATCGAGCTATTTTTAAAATCTTAGAAGATAATAAGATATGTTTAATGATTATTATTGGCAGTAGACAAAATATTTATTTAGAAGCAAAAAGAAGAGTTGAAATTCTTAAAAAACAGGGATTGCTCTAGTCTTTCCCCAGACAGCACTTCTTATATTTTTTACCACTGCCGCAGGGACAGGGATCATTGCGTCCAACCTTTTCTCCTTTGACAACTGTCTGCTCCCCTTGAGAACCTGCTTTATATTCCTCTTCAGGCAGTGGGCGCAGGTGTTTGCGCTCTTCTTCCATAATCTCAGCTGGAGTATGACCTTTTAAAACCCAGAGACGGGTATGATTGTGGAATTCATTCATCTCCTGAAAAAAGTTCTGTGCCTGCTCAAAATCATCAAATTCCAATTTGTCCGATAATTTCTGCATGATTTCCATTGTATTTATATCATTTTTAATATCCAGCATCATAGTCCAGGTTATATCATCAACCTCATCTTCTGTTAGCGAAAAATCATCATAAAGTTTCTTTATGAATTTCTGCTGAATTAAATTCAATTTCTCCTGGTCATGTTCTCCGGCATAAAGTATATCTTTTTTTGCAGGCCGATAATAGTCAATTTGAGGCCTCATTTTTCTTTCTCTAATAAGCTCTTTTGGATTAAAAACTCCTGAGTAGAGAAAAAAGTGGTCATAATATTCAATATCATAGGTATTTGAATGGGCTTCATCTATCAATTTTAAAAAATGATAAAATTCTCCCTGATTATCTCCCACCTTAAAATATAACTCATAAAACTCTATCAGCTGCATTGGTAATAAAGCTCCATAGTAAGCCAGCAGCCCCCAGGCGAATTTAAGCAGCTGATCATTATTTTTAATCTTTCTTTTAAACTCTGATTCTTTTATAATCTTTTCTATTTTTAATGCCAGGTCCACTGGAATTTTGACAGCTCGTTCAGCTTCTGAATCTTTGAGATCAACAATACCCCGCTGATGAAAATTATTAAGTGCTGGCGGTAAAATATCCTGCAGAGTTACTTCAACCCATTCTCTTTTCTGCTGCTTTTTTATAATCTTTCTTAAAAAATCAATCTGCTTTGAACTCTGATAGCCCAACCACTCTTTTAAATTTTCTTTGATTTTTTGATCCAGAACCTCCACTAATTCAGCTTTATTTAACTGGCTGATTCCGCTGAACTGCCAGTACTTTCTGATCTCTGTTAAATCTTTTTTGCTGTATGCTGCTAAAAATTCTTTATAATTTTGATACATTTGGCTGCTCCTTAAATTTAAGATTTCTCAGTCAAGTATAGAATTAATTATTCAAGAAATCAAGTTAATTATCATATTTATTAAGTCTTTTTTGAATACTCATCCAATTCTTCTTAAATGTTTAACTTATTATAAATTTCTAGTATTTACCAGTTAGTAATAATTCTCTGCAGCACTTTCTCTTTTTCTTTTTTTCAGTTATCAAAAAAGCATAAATTTTATTTCCTCTATCTTAAGTAAAATCTCTACTAATATATTATTCTTCAAAAAGAAATCTATTCCTTTTTTTGCTCTGATTCAGCAGTTATTGAAGGATAAGTAATAATTTTGAAGAATATATATAATAAATCACGACTAAAGCATAAGGAGGCAGCTTATGAAAAGTATAAAAGATTTTAATTTAAAAGAAATTACTGAAAAAAGAGAATATCAAAAGTCTCCGGAAGCATGGGATGAACAGATTTTTTATTTTCTGCTTGTAGATAGATTTGCATCTGAGAAAGAATATCCTCTCTATGATCAAAAAACTGATTATGAAAATGCAATAAAAACAGATGCAGCCAAAGAGAAGTGGCTGGAAAGCGGAGAAAAATGGGTTGGAGGCAATTTAAAAGGAATAACAGATAAGCTTGACTATCTCAAAGAACTGGGAGTAAGTGTCCTCTGGATAAGCCCGGTCCTTAAACAGCCTGTTTACTCAGATAATTATCACGGTTACGGAACCCAGAACTTTTTACAGATTGATCCTCATTTTGGCAGTAAAGATGAGCTCAA
>Ga0208033_10031_pt1 | contig 30884 bp, 23 predicted proteins | sample Shrwel1BS1Day87_FD_187539 | JGI IMG/M metagenome (GOLD analysis project Ga0208033, IMG submission 187539) | Subsurface microbial communities from deep shales in Ohio, USA - Utica-3 well 1 S-1-Day87 (SPAdes) (version 2) ... | reverse complement strand
ATTCTATCAGCGATTACCCAGGCATCAACATTATCATTTTTAGGCAGATCTGTGTATGCTTTTTTGAAATTGCTAACTACTTTAGGATTGACTGTATATAATTGGAGTTTGAAATTGGAGTTTAACTTTTCATGGTTTTTAATGAGTCGGTAGCAGTGTTCCCAGAAAACATTAGTAGCTTCCATGCCAACTTTAATAATATCAGGTTTAAGGAGATTGGCATTATCAGCAATTAGATTAATCAGTTTTAAACAACCTGGTCTGTTGTTTTCAACTGAATAGGAGGGGAAAACATCTTCACCCTGATCATCCATTGCACAGGCTACAAGAGAGTCTTTGGCAACATCAATACCGACAATCATTTTATTAATATGAATCACCTCCTTTGGTTTGGGAGTCTAAAAAAGATAACCAGATTTAGTCCCTGAAAAACTGAGAGATCGACAGCCTCGCCATTAGTGTTCACCAGTAAGTTTTGAGTACAGAGGCTGCTGCCTGCTAAAGCAGCAGAAAACAGATGGGACACAGCATACGGGTTAGGAGTTCACATCAGTCTCAGGGGATCAAACTTTTAAAGTAGTCATGTAAATACATGCTACAGGAGGAATACTAGATCTACCCTGGATATCTTTTGATATCATTATATCAGGGACTAAATCTAAAATTAATAGAAACAAGCAAATTTATTTAAATTAGTGATGAATATTTTATATCACTAAGTATATTATACGAGGAGGATTAATAATGAAATTAAAATTCACTTCTTTTCTTTTAATCAGCATTTTATTACTTGCTTCGATTTCGGCAGCAGCTCTAGAACTAGATGATTTTGACAAAAATCTACTTGTTAGAGTATTTAAAGATGTTAATGATGATGATTTAGAATATATGGCCAGACTGGGTCTGGACAGTAAGGATATTAGCTTGATTTTATATTATTACAGTAATTCAGATAAACGATTGGACAGAGATGATTTAGATCACCTTGTTCGCAATAGAGAAAGAATTAGTGAATTCCACAGATATTATGGTTTACCCCAGATTATTTTTGATGACGATTTAGTAAGATTCAGACATCCCAAAAGGGATAGGCATTTTCCACCTTTAGATACTAAAAAATATGATAAAAAGTATGAATTTAAAGGTGGCACTGAAATTATTAAGGTTAGAGGAAATAACTATGACTACAAGTATAATAATAAACGAACAGGTGTCGAAGAAAAAATAGAAATTAAAAATCAGAAATATGAATATTATTATAAAGATCGTAATATGATAGAAATGCTTGATGTGCATCATGCAAATAATAAATATAGCTACTACTATAAAAATTTAAATACTGGTAGAACTATCAAAAAATCAGGCAGAGGTAGAGAAGCTAATAAATATAATGTTTACGAAGAATTAAGAGAAAAATATCGTGATATGGAAGACGATGACTATGATGACGATGATTGGGATGATGATCATGATGATTGGGACGATGATGATGACTGGGATGACGACGATGATCATGATGATGATAAATATGAAGATGACGATGATGATAGTGATGAAGATGATGATATCAATGTAAAACTAGATCTTGAAATTGATTTGAGTGATCTTTTTAATTAGAATTTCTGCTTAAATTAAGTTTTGAAATGCTTAATTTATTCTTAGTTCTGTAAATGCTACTCATTATGAACAATTCTTCTTAAATAATTAACTACTTTATTTCTAAATTCATCGACGATATCATAAACCACTGGAATAATAATTAGAGTTAATATTGTAGAAAATAATAATCCTCCAATAACAACTACAGCTAAAGGCTGTTGAGTTTCAGCACCTGTACCAATTCCAACTGCAAGCGGCATCATTGCCAAAACAGTAGTTAATGTTGTCATTAAAATTGGTCTTAACCTTATCGGTGCAGCTTCTAAAATAGCCTCTCTACGATTCATTTTCTCTTTACGATTATTAATGTAATCAATCATAACTATAGCATTATTAACTACAATTCCAACCAGCATTATAGCTCCAATCATACCATAAGTACTCAATGACATACCGGTAATAATTAAAGCTATCACAGCCCCTGCAGCTGAAAGAGGAACTGTAAACATAATAACAAAAGGATATATTAATGACTCAAACTGAGCTGCCATGACCATATAAACTAAGAGAATGGCCATTACTGCTGCTGTAATTAACTGAGAAAAAGACTCATCCATCTCCTGGGCTTCACCACCATAGCTTAAGAGGTAGTTTGTCGGAAGATTCAATTCTGCTGCCATTATTTTTTCAACATCCTCCTGGACTTCACCAAGTGCACGTTCAAAAGTGTCAGCACTAACAGTAATATAACGCTGCTGATTTTCGCGCTCAATAGCTGAAAAACCGCTACCTGGGCCAATTTCTGCTAATTGAGATAATAAAACTGAATCTCCATTTGCTTTAAAGATTTTTAAGTTTCTCAAATTATTTAAAGAACGTCGGTCAGCTTCAGCCAGCTGGATAATTATATCGATCTCTTCTCCGGCCTCTGTTAATTGATCGACTGTACTGCCGTCTAATGCCATTTCAGCATAAGTTATAATTTCTCTTTCAGTAAATCCCTGATTCTGAATTTCTCGCCTGTTTAAATTAACATGAATTTCCGGGTTTCCTCTTTCAAGCGACAGATCAGTATTTCTTATACCCTCAATCTTATTGAGTAGTCTTTCTGCATTTTCACCATAGTTAAGCAGTGTTTCTAAATCTGATCCACTTATTTTAACTTCAATCGAACTACCACTACCCCCTCGCATTGAGCTCTGGGCAGCTACATTAATTCTTGGACCGGCAATGGCAGCAGTTTTATTTCTAATTGCTTCTGCAACCGCTTCAACATCCTGCTGGCGCTGATCCTGAGTAATTAATTCAATACTAAAACGAGCCCGACCATTGTTTACCCTAGCAGTTACATTTTCTATCTCTTTAATCTCTTTAATCTGATTATAAATTTCTTTTGCTATTTGGTCACTGCGTTCAATTGTCGAATTATCAGGCATCGAAACATAAACTCTAATTGAACCCTGATCTGAAGCTGGCATATATTCGGTGGTGATTGGAATAAAACCAAAGTAAATTCCTGATCCAAAAAAGATAAAAAAGACTATTAATCCGACTAGTATTTTATAGCGATTTTTCAGTGCTTTTTTGAGTATATTCTGATAAAAATTTAGATATTTTTTATCTTTTAAGGCATTATTATTTTCATTATGACTAATTTTTAAGGCTTTAGAAGATAACATTGGAATAAAGGTTAGAGCGACTAAAAGTGAGGCAAATAAAGAAAAACTTACTGTTAAAGCCATTGGAGTAAAAAGTTCTGCCATCATGTCTTCAACAAAAACAATTGGAATAAATACTGCAGCAGTAGTTAAGGTAGAAGCAAAAATTGCTGTTGCCACCTCAGAACTACCTGCTTTAGCTGCTTTAAACCTATCCAGGCCTTTTGCTCTTTTTCTATAAATATTCTCCAGGACAACAATTGAATTATCAACGATCATTCCAACTCCAAGAGCAATACCACCAAGAGTAATTGTGTTAATGCTTAAATCTGTAAAAAACATTATTGCAAAAGTTGCTAAAATAGAAGTTGGAATTGCAGTAGCAATAACTATAGTACTGCTGATATTTCGCAAAAATAAGTATAAAATTATTACTGCTAAAATACCACCTATAATAAAGTTCTGCTGTACACTTGCTAGAGAATCTTTGATATATTCAGCATTATTACTGGTAATAACAATTTCTAAATCACTATAGCTCTGCTTTAAATTTTCTACAGCAGCTTCAACCTCATTGGCCACAGATACAATATTACTGTCACCCTGTTTTTGAATTGAAAGACCAACACTTTCTCTTCCATTTAAATAACTAATGCTGCTTACATCTTTATAACTGTCTTCTATTTTTGAAATTAAAGTCAGTGGTATTTCATCTCCAGCAGATGTTCTAATTTTAAGATTCCTAATATCATCTACACTTTCAAATTCTCCCTGGGCTCTAACTGAAATTTCTTCTTCTCCCACCATAACACTGCCCAGTCCACCATCCTGGTTCGAGGCTCTAATAACAGAAGCAATCTGATCTAGGCTAATTTGATAGGCCTCTAGCAGGTTTTGATCAATATTTATTTTTATTTCTCTTTCTCGACCACCACTTATTTCGGCAGCTGCTACTCCATTAATCTTTTCTAATTCAGGCTGAATACTATCTTCAGCAATAGTTTTTAATTGTTCTGCTTCCATCCCAGCAATAGAAATTTCCATGATTGGCTCGGCATTGGGATCAAAGTTTCTAATTCTAGGGGTTTCAGCACTATCAGGCAGCCTATTTTCTATTTCTGCCATCAAATCTCGTAAATCATTCTTAGCTTCGGTTAAATCTGTACCATAATTAAGCCGGAGCATTACCCAGGAAAATCCTTCCCTGCTTGTTGTACTTAAAGTATCAAGCCCATCTAAAGTAGCTACACTCTGTTCTATGGGTCTGGTTACCAATTCTTCTACTTCTTCTGGACTGCCACCACTGTAGGAGGTTGTAATCATCAAAAAAGGCATTTCAATATCTGGAGTAAGCTCTAAGGGGAGCATTGTCAAGGCAACTCCTCCAATCAGAACAATTACTAAAATAATCATAGTTATCGCTACAGGTCGGTCAACAGATAGATTTGAAATTTTCATTACTGTTCACCTCCAGCAGCTGTAGTAACTTTAATTCCATCTCTTAAGTTTTCTTTTCCAACTGCTGCAGCTTTTTCTCCTTCTTCGAGGCCTGAACTAATAACAGCATGATCTTCATTTTCTAAAAATACTTTTACTGATCTTCTTTTTGCAGTAGAATCTTTGATAATATAAATATAATTCTCTCCATTTTCTTCTAAAAGTGCATCTTGAGATATGATTACTACATCATTGGCTCTAGCAGTAATTAAACTAACAGCGGCATTCATCCCAGCTTTTATTACTTTTTCTGGATTATCTATTTGCATTTTCACTGGAAATGTATTTCTTGCTTCAGCAGTTCTGGGAGAAATACCAATTATTTCACCCTCAAATTCCTGATCAATAGAATTAAAATAGGCTTTTATTGTTTCTCCTTTTTCTAAATCATTAATATATAATTCACTAATATAAGCTGTTAGTTCGATCTGACTAATATCAGTAATGATTGCTGTGGTATCAGCTGTTATTTTCTCACCTGCTTGAGCGTTAAGATAAGAAACTATACCAGAAATTGGCGTTTTTATTTTCCTGTCATTTTGGTTTTTAACTGCCCTTTTTAAGTTTAGTTCTGCTCTTAATTTCTGTGATTCTAATTTTTTTATCTGTTCTTTTCTGGCTCCTGCTTTTAAAAGTTCTAAAGATTTTTCTGCAGAAATATAGCTGCTCTCTGCAGCAGTTAGCTTGTTTGCGGCTTGCTCTAATTCCTGTTTTGAAATATATTCATCTGCATATAATTCTTTTTGTCTTTGATAATTTTCCTGCTGCAATTTTAATTCAGATTCTGCTTCTTTTACTCTTGCCTCCTGCTGTGCAATTTCTGCCTTTAAAGGACCATTTAAAGCTTCTTCTAAATCTGCTTCCGCACTCTTTAGGGCAGCTTCAGCCTCCAAAATATCCAGCTCTGAATCACTGGTGTCCAGTTCAATTAAAAGATCATTTTTCTCAACTTCATCACCCAGTTGATAGTTAACTGAAGTTATGAAATCTCTAATATCCGAAGTTATTTTCACTTCTTTTTTTGCCTCTGCTTTGGCTGTGACTGTGATTTCGTCTGTAAAGTCACCTCTAAAGCTTTCTACTGTTTCAACAGCTACTGAAGCAGCATCAGAGTCGGCTTCTACTCCCTGGCCGCGTCCGCCACCACCTCCACCGCCACTCTGAGCATAAACTGCAGCAGGTTCAGCAGTAATAAAAAAAGTACTGCTGAAATTAAAACTAACTAAGCTTAATAATAGTGTTAATACAATTATTGTTTTTTTATTCATAGTCTCTCCGCCCCTTATCTAACTTAAAAATTCCTTTATTTAAAGCCTGGCTTAATTTTAGTTTTTCAATTAAAACTCTGTCTCTGCTGTCTTGAAGCTGTGTTAATTTTTGATAAAAATCTATTTCCTGAAGCAGATAATCTTTATCTGTTATTATACCTTTTTTCTGCTTTTCTTCTGCTTCTTTTAAATCTAGTTCTGCTTTTTTTAGTTCCAACTCTGATTTTTGTAGCTGTCTATTGAAATTTGAGAGTTGATTTAACATAGACTGCAGCTCAATTTTCAGCTCTTTTTCTTGATTTGATATTTCTTTCTCAGTTAATTTCAATCTGGCTTCAATTTTTTCTATATTATTTTTTTTAGAACCACTATCAAATAAATCATAACTTAAAGAAACTCCTAATATACTCTCATCTTCATCATAATCATAATTTCCGCTTAAATTTAGTTCAAAATCAGATCTTGCCTTAGTATTTAATTCATTTTTTAGAATTTCTATATTTATATTTTTGGCTAAAAGTTCACTGTTTTCTTGAATAAAAAACTCATATAACTCTTCAAATTGATACGAGTTATAATCAAAAACAAAAGCTTTTAGCTCTGATTCTAATTTTTTTCTATCTTCCAGCAATAGACTTTCTTCTTGGGTTAAATTTAAATCAACTTCTAAACTATCTTTCTGTTTTTCAAATTCATTTTTTGAATTTAAATAAGAATTTTCTGCTTCCAAAAAAGAAATTTCTGCAGCCAGCATTTCACTTTTAGTAATTTCATTAATTTCTGATTTTCTTCCCGCTCTTTTTAAAGCCAGAGCAGCATCATTTTTGGTTCTAGACAAGTTTTCTACTTCTTTTTTTTGATTTAAAAGATTTAAATAATCAGAGCTAAGTTCAATAATTATTTGATCTTTAAGTTTTAAATATTCAGCTTCAGCTAAAATTATTTCTTTTTTAAGTTCAAAATATTGATTTTCTAATTCACTATTAGTGCCTGGTAATAAGGGATAAGAAAAGCTAAAGTTATAATTTTCTCTGCCCTGGTCATCTAAAATAGCTCGTTGGGAAATCTCAGCTCCTGAAAGAAATTCACGTTTAAAGTTCAAATTTGCTCTACTGCCATCATAAACTGACTGTTCCGAAAAACTATTTGTATAAGAATTTGAATTATTATCTATTTCTCTGCTTAATGCTTCAAAAAATGCTGCTTTTTCTGCTGCTGCATTAGGAGAAATTGTTAGAAAAAATGTTAAAATTAATAGACTCAGAACCATTGTTTTAAAGTTTTTTTCAGTCATTTAAAATCACTCCAGCCTCAAGACCAGCTGTTTGGGCCAGTTCTTCAGCAGCCTGATAATAATCTAAGATTGAGTTTAAATACTGATATTTTTGAGTTAAAAAAGCAGCCTCAGTTTCTAAGACAGCAGTTTTAGTTATTATTCCCAGATCATATTCTTTTAAACTCTGTTGGTATACATTTTCTGCCCTATCTTTTCTTTCTTTTTGAACTTCAATTTTAGCCTCTGCCTGAGTTAAGGTCAGATATTCTGCTTTAATTTGATTTTCCAATTCTTCTTTTTCATTTTCATAATTTTTTTCTGCTTTTTCAATAGAAATTTCAGCTATTTTTTGATCAATTTCAGCTGCATCAATATTGGAAACTTTATTTTCTATTTCAGCCAGTTTAGTTTCTGATTCAGCAATTTTTAACAAAAAACTGTTATCAAAAGCTGATTTTAGAATTTGGGTTTCTTTGATATTCCAATAATTAATCTCTTTAACTGATTCTAATTCAATTTCATTCTGAAGACCTAATTCATTTTTAAAATTAAGTTTCTGCAGCTGATAATTATTTTCTAAGTCTTCGACAATAATCTGCTTTTCTCGGTAGTCATTCTGCTGTTCTGTTAATTCTCTTCTATTAATATCTTTTAACTGAAAGCGTTTCTCCATTTCTGCTAAAAGCCTTGCTTCTACTTCCAGCTTCAATTTTTCTGCTTTCTTTTCTTCAGCCAACGATAATAGCCTTAAATAATCATTAATAACAGATTTAATAATATTACTTTTTTTGCTGCGGTAGTTTTCACTATTATTAAAAAATCTAATTTCAGCTTTTAAAGATTCAGAATTTATTTCAGCCGCATTATTTTCAGCTCTTGTCTTTATTAATTCCAGTTCTGATATTTGCTGCTCAAATTCTGCAATTTTTAAATCTTTATTATTTTTCTCAGCCAATTTAACAGCATCAGTTAATGATAAATCTGCTGCTTCACTCAAAGGTGAGATAAATAAAATTGCTAAAATGAATAAAATTATTATCTGTTTTTTTAGCATTTAACTGCCCCCCAAAATTATTAATAAAATAATTCCTACTATTATAATAATTTTCTGCAAAAACCATTTAAAACCTTTAAAAGGCCGGAAAATATCCGGCCTTTTTTAAAATATTATTTATTTTTTAAATTTATTTAGTGGCAGAAACCGGCTCCATATCCAAATCCTCTATTAGATCTAAAGCTACCAGTTCTTCCACGATCGTTAAAAGATCTTCCCATCATTCCATAGCCATATTCGTCAAATCCATGGTGGCCAAAAGCTCTGTTGGAAAAACTATTTCTGCCATAATCCATCTGAGATCTTGGACCAAATTCATTGTTATAGCGACCTTGGAAACGTTCTTCATAATTTAAACGATTTTCTTCAATTTGCTGTAGTTGTTCTTCTGTCATTACTGCTTCTATATTTTCCTGGTGAGCAATTCTTTTTTCATCCATTTCAACTAAAACAGTTTCTATTTCATCTTCTACTGCTCCAATTTCTGCATAAGATGCTCCTCGGAATTCTAAATCTCTTATTTCACGGTTTAAATCCTGTAGTTGAGCTCTTAAATCTGCAGTTTCATTATAAAATTCTTCTCTTAAATCAGCAATATGATTGATCTGTTCTTCACTTAGTTCAACTCTGTTATAGCCAACACCATAATCTCTTTGATCCTGATTGTAACGGGGTTGATTATTTGCAGCTCCCATTTTAGACTGTGCCCCCTGAGCAAAAACTGCACCTGTAAATACTGTTCCTAATAAAAGCATCACCAATAAAGTTGTTAATAATTTTTTCATATCTAATTCACTCCTTAAGTATTTTTTATTTGCTTTTCTTAACTTCTGACTTCATTATAAGAGTGAAATATGAAGGAATTATGAATTTCTTAAATTAATTTTAAATTTTTATCGAGGTTTTCTGTTTTTTAGTTTTTTATCATATCTTAAAATAGTTAATTAAAAGATAAGTTATCAGTGAAGTTAGTCCACATAATACACTACCCCAGATAATATCGATCACAGTAATCATCACAGGCCAATCTTTGATAGTTGCTAGATTTGTCATATCATAGGTAGCGTAAGTAATGAAGCCAAAGAAAGCACCAACACCTAAGGCATATTGCCAGCTTGATAATTCTACTGCTCTATTTATTACAAAAAAGAGCAGGCCAGCTATATAAAAGATATAGAATACTGCAGCTGCTGTCATATTAAAATTATCTTTAAGTAAAAAGCCAAGCTGCTCTCTGTAGAGATTTTTAGCTACGGCACCTAGCCAGACAAGATCAACAGAAAAAAAGACTACAATTGCAATTAAATATGATTTTATATAAAACATCTTTATTCCTCTTTTCTATTTCTATTATTTTATATTTTCAATCATCTTCTACTTTAATATTTTCTAACTGTCTGACCCGTAAGCCTGTCATTACATCTGAACGAGTGATTATGCCTTTTAATTCATCACCTTTCATAACTAAAAGTCTTCCAATATCTTTTTGAAAAAGTAATTTAAATGCCTCAAATAATTCATCTTCTTCTTTAACACAGTGTAAATCTTTATTCATTATACTTTGAACTGGAGTATTGCGATATTCATCCTGAGGAATCTTTTTTGCATCTTCCATTGTCACTATCCCAACCACTTTTTCATCTCTTAAAACAGGAAAACCAGAATGTTTGTCAGCAAGCATTTTTTCGATTAAGCGGTGAATACTCATGTTTACCGGAACTGTTTTTACATCTGTTGTCATTAAATCTTTTACTTTTAAATTAGAGAGAGCAAATTTAATATTACTGAATTGATGTTCCTGTGATGCTCCAATATAAATGAAAAAAGCAATAAAAACTAAGAGAAAGTTCCCGCTCATAAAACCAAAAATACCAAAAACCAAGGCAAATGCTTTCCCAACTCTAGATGCGATTTCAGTTGCCCTTCTAAATGATGTTTTTTGAGCAATTACAGCCCTTAACATCCGACCACCATCCGATGGAAAAGCAGGTATCAAGTTAAAAATAGCAAGGAATATATTTAACTGACCTGTATATAAAATGATTAAACGCAGATCTTCAAATATAAATGTTGGAGCAAAACGAGCTGCAGCCACACATAGAAAACCAATAAAAAGACTAGTTAAAGGACCACTTGCTGCAATTTTAACCTCATTTTTAGGATCTTTAGAAATTTCTTCAATATTTGCCAGTCCTCCAAAAAGCATTAAAGTAATATCTGTTGTTTTAACATCTTTAGTTCTAGCTACAAGTGAATGTGCCAGTTCATGAATTAAAATACTGATAAAAAGCATCACTGCCATGATAAAGCCTAATAAATAAGGGTTTAAAATCAGCTCTCTCCTGGCAATGTCCGTATTTTCGGTTAGATAAATAATATTACTGCCAAAGGCCCAGGCAAAAAACGGCAAAACCAACAGCAAACTAAAATGAATTTTTACAGGTATTCCAAATAAATGACCAACTGTAAAAGAATTTTTCATTTTTATCACCCCAATCCAGAAATGATGAACATTAATAAAGTCTTTTTTGATCCATTAAATAATCAAAGTCTGCTTTTAAAACTCTCATCACATTTTCAGAAAGCTCTATCTTATTATCAATGATAAATTGCTCAAATTTAACATCAATTTCTGAATCAGCTTGAGCTGCTTGATTTAAATAGCCTCTTATTTTGATAATGGAAAAATTATCAATTTTATTTTTTTCTTTAATCAACTCTAGCCTTTTTAAAATTAATTTTTGTATGCTTTTTAAAGAAGCTGCTTTGTTTTTATAAGGTAAAAGGGCTGCCTCTGAATAAACTCCCTGAGATAAACTATGGTAATCATTTGCTGTTAAATGAGCTGCTGCAAATAAAGAAGCTCCATTTGGATTTATTCTATTGACTTCTTCTACCTGATCTATTAATTGATCGGGGGTTAATTTAAAAACTGAGATACCAGGATAGAGTGGATCAGTTAGCACATTTCGATCTTCTTTAATCCAGCGTCTTAATTCCGAAAAGAGGTTTTCTGTATAGGTCATTGGAACTACAAAATCTACAAAATCTTTTTCAAGCCAGAGCGACCAATCCTGTAACGCCCGATAGCGAGCTTCCTCTCTTCCTGGGATCACATCAGCTGATATCAATAACTTGGGATCAACATTTTTTAGCTTTTTAGAAACTTCTTTTACCATTTCAGTAACTAAATTTTCTCTATATTTATTCCAGAGAGAAAAATCTGAACTGGAGCTTTTTATTTGAAAGGGATCCATTCCATATTTTTCTTTAAATCCTTCTACTGTACTTTTATCATAACCAAAACTACCTCTATATTCTTCTGGAAAACGAATATAATCTAGATTAATTCCCTGGATATCATAATTTTTAACTAAATATAGGTATCTCTGCTGCAGAAAATCTTTTACATCCTCTCTGGCAGGTGAAAGCCAGGTTGAATCATGATAGCTGACAATATTACCTTCTTTGTCTTGATTAGCCCATTCCGGATTTTCAGTCAAAATTTTGCCCGGACTGCCGCTTGTATTCTCATTAAAAACCCAGACCCAGGGATGGATTTCTATCTTTCTTTTTTTTGCTTCTTCAATTAAAATTTCTAAAGGATCTTCTTCCCAACTGCTGAATTGGGAATCTTGTTCAAATAATTTATTATCAGGAATAACTGCTTTTCCCTTATAAAATGTTTCAGGAAATATCACATTAAAATTTGCTTTTTGAGCCCTATCTAATAATTTTTGAACTCCAGCTCTACCATTTAATCTGGCAAAAGTTCCATTGTCCAGCCAGAAGGCTCTAAGCTGTACTGGTTTTGATTCTATAATTTTCATTCGTATTTCGTCGGATTTATTGGTTATAATATATTCTAATTCCTGGACTTGACGATCTCTTTGCTGCTGATATGCCTGAATAAGTTCCTGGTATAGACTATCTAGTTCTTTTAAATTGGATTCAACTGTTTGCTTATCTATAATCCTAAAGTCAGATTCAGCTTCTTTTAAATTTTTATCCAAATTATTTAAAGCACGTTCTGCATCTCTTAGCTCTAATAATGACTTTCGATATTCCTTTGGTTCAAAATATGCAGCTGAACTGAGGGAATAAACAAATAATACTGCAGCAACAATTAAAATTATAAATTTTATTTTCCTATTCATTATTATTCTCCTCATTTAAGATCTGATTCCATTCTTTTTCCATATTAGTTAAGGCTTCTTCAGCAGTAATTTTGTTAGCAAATGCCTTAGCAAACTCCTCATCTAATACTTTGATTAGTTTATCTGCTTTAGGGTGGATTAAAGTTAGATCTTTACTTTTTGGCAGCTGTTCTCGTAAAATCTTTTGAGCTTCAGTTTTCAAAGCTTTTTTAGACTCAATTTTTGTGATGATTTCTTCTTTTTCTGTTTCTAATTCTGCACTATCATCTACAGCAGAAGATAAGATTGAAGTTCTCTGACTAAATTCTCGCTGTGATGCCGGTGAAGTTATCAGTGCGGCAAACTCTGCTGCTTCTTTTTTATGATCCGCTCCTTTTGGAATAACTAAATTCATTAACGGGGAATTAACTATACCATCTTTAGCTGTTGGAATAACCGCCAAAGCTGTTTGTTCCCTCAAATAATCTGACTCGTTTTCAATTTCATCTAAAAATTGTGGTGCAGCAAATAAGATGGCTAGGTCATTTTTTTTATAGCGTTCTAAGGCGACATTGAAACCAGAGTTAAGAGTATCTTTTGGAATTACACCGGCTTCAGCTAATTTTTGGTATCTAATGATTATTTCTTCAGCAGCTTTAGTGTTAAATGCTGCTTTTTCTCTTTTATTATTATCTTCAAATAAATCTATCCCTGCCTCTATAAACTCATGGTGAATTTTTAATTGGGGCATTAAAGCATAGATTCCTGTTTTTTTAGTTATTTCTTTAGCAGCTGCAAATAACTGCTCCCGGTTATTAATAACTTTTGTTGGATCTAGACCTGCTATTTTAAATATTTCCTGATTGTAGACCATTAATTTAGAACTAACATACCAGGGGAAAGCATAGTATTTTTCCTGATATAACCCATTTTCCCAGAGCAGTGGATAAAAATTTCGACTGTAATCCTGCTCTAAATCAGAAATTGGATATAATAAATCTTCCTGCAGCAGTGAAGACATTAATTGGGGTGAAAGATTAACTACTTCTGGTGCATTTCCTGCTGCAATTCGATACCGAAGTTTTTGATTAATCGAAGAAAAATTTGTATCTTCCCAGATTATCTTATAAGCAGGGTTTTTACTTTCAAATTCATCAATCTTTTTTAGAAAATAATCATCATGTTGCGGTCTTAAACTAATAGTCCAAAATTCTATTTCTTTTTTTGCTTGAACTGCTGTAGAAAATAATAGAATTAAGATTAAAACAAATATTATTTTTTTTGAATTCAGCATCTTTATGCTCCTTTATCTTTAATTAAACTGTAAAAACCTTTTGAGCTGAAGGAATTAATTTTATTTCTAAAGGAAAAGCTGGCCCTTTTTCTCCATCAATATTACAGTGTATTTCTTTTTCAGCATTGAGTATCGTTATTTTTAAATAGTCATCTTGTAAATAAATCAAATTATCATTTTTAATATCTTTACCATTAAATAAATCCGCTGCAGCTGAACTGAGTTTTATAATATTACCTGTTTTAACTGCTAATAAATCAAAAAGCCCATCATCAATTGAAGCCAGTTTGGCTATGTTTTTAAAACCTCCAGCATCTTTACTATTAAAAACGAAAAATCCTAAAAAATCACCTTCAATTACTTTGTCAGTGCTTTCGATTTTTAATTTCATTGATTTAATATTTGGTAGCTCTTTTAATCCCTGCAGATAGTAGGCCGCTTTACCAAGCTTGTTTTTCATATCTGTTTCCGTACCATGGGCTATCTGGGAGATAATACCACCTAAACAAACATTTAAAAAGTATCTATCATTCACTTTTCCCACATCTATTTCTCTAATCTTCCAATCTAAAATCCTTTTTATACTTTTTTCGATATCCTGAGTCATCCCCAAAAATGAAGCAAAATCGTTAGCAGTACCTGCTGGAATTATGCCTAAAGGGAGATCAATCTCTTTTGTTTGCAGTAAATTTAATATTTCACTTGCTGAACCATCTCCCCCGGCAACAATAACAGCTTCAAATTTGTCATCAATATTTTTTAAACCTTCTTCAAAATCGCCTGGCTCCATACTTCTAAAGATATCTACTTTAAAACCAGCTCCCTGAAAATACTTTAAAAACATGTCTAAAGAAGAATTAAAACTTTGATCTCCAGCGGCTGGATTGTAAATTAATTTAACCTTTTTATTAAGCATTTAATCATCTCCTATTAAACAGCATCTTCAAAGTATTTTTCTACTTCTTTTAAAAGTTCAATAATTTCCAAGTTTTGTGGGCACTGCGGCTCACACTGTCCGCATTCTACACAGTTGCTGGCTCTAGCTGTTTTATCCATTTTCAAATATTTTTCTTTCATTTCTTCACCTGTATCAAGCAATTTGGCTTTATTATATAAATAAAAGTTTCGTGGTATATTTACTCCTTCAGGGCAGGGAAGACAGTATTCACAGCGGGTGCAGGTGATTGGTCCTCTCATTTCTTCTGCTGCTTTTTCCATCATTTCAAACTCAGATTGACTCAATAATCCTATCTCAGATTCAGAAGCTGTCTGCAGATTTTCTTTAAGCTGCTGTAAATTGCTCATGCCGCTAAGTACTACGCCGGGTTCTTTTTGGCTCCAGACCCAGTGTAAGGCCCACTCTACAGGGCTACGATCTTTATTTTCGGATTCAAATAATGCTTTTGCAGCCTGTGGTGGCTCCTGTGCCAACCAGCCACCTCGAATTGGCTCCATAATTATTACAGCTGTTTTCTGGTCATAAGCTTTTTTTAGTCCTGCCTGACCTGCCTGGTATTCTGTATCTAAATAATTATACTGAATCTGGCAAAAATCCCAATCATGGGCATCCAAAATCTCATTAAATACCTCGTGATTGTCATGAAAAGAAAAACCTAGATAAGAAATCTTACCTTCTTTTTTCTTCTTTTCTCCCCATTCAATAATATTAAGATCTTTAACAATCTGCCACCGCTCAGTATTTAGAGCATGGAGAAGATAAAAATCAATTTTTTCTACCTGAAGTTTTTCTAACTGCTGTTCAAAATATTTATCTAAGTCAGCTTCTGTTTCACATTTCCAGACAGGAAGTTTAGTCGCTAAATAAACTTTGTCCCGGTATCCATCTTTTAATGCTCTACCTACAACCTTCTCACTTTCTCCCTGATGATAGGGCCAGGCTGTGTCCACATAATTAATTCCATTGTCAATTCCATAGCGAATCATTTCAACTGCTTCTTCTTGATCAATATTTGCTGAATTATCATCTATGACCGGTAAACGCATAGCACCAAAACCGAGTGCCGAAACTTCTAAATCAAGCTCACCTAGTTTTCTGTACTTCATTATTTTAGTCCCCCATTTTTTATAATAAATATTTAAACTTGAATTCGGCAAGTAAAAAGTTAAAGTAGTTCTTTTTAGATTTTTGCCGTTAAAAAATCATTTCAATCTATTAAAATTAAAGATTTAGTCTTAATTTAAATAACCAGTTAAATAAATTATCCAGCTTCCAGATTTTAGACGCACTTAACTAAACTATGGTTTTCATAGCTTAAAAATAAGTCTAAACTGTACTGGTGGTTTTAATTTAGGACCACCTTCTTTCTAAAATCTGTTAACGCCTTTCTAAGATGTGTAATTGTTTTTTTCAGCAGTTTATTTGGGGCAAAGCGGATGTGTTTGTACCAGCCACTGCCGCAGATATTACCTGCTATTTTGTAAAATATTCTTCTGATCGTTGTTATCTCATGATGGTGCATACTTTCAGGTAAGAAAGTTCTTTTAAACCAGTTATTAAGGTTAAAAGCAATCATTTTAATCAGTAAATACAGCTCATTACATTTGCGATTAATCTGAGTGTTCTGGTCAAAGGCAAAACCTTCTTTCAGCTCGTCAATCTTGTTTTCAATATTACAGCGTTGGTTGTAGTCATTGAATACTTCTTCAGCTGTTAGATAGTCAACATTAGTAACTATGGCCTGATATTCATAGGTGAACTCTTCAAAAAGAAGCTGACCATTTTTGTTGTTTTTTGGTAATGATTTTTTGATTAAAACAAATCTACGCTCTCTATCCCAGCTTTTTAGTGGTACTCTAATTTCAGTAACACTAAATGTGTTATCAATTTTGACCCAGGGATATTGATCTGGATTCTCATTAACATAATCAATAATCTTTTTGACACCATTTTGCATTTTAGCTTTGATCACATATTCGATACCGTTATCTTCACAGTATCTGAAGTTTTTCTGGTCAAAGAAACCTCGATCTGCTCTGATCCTTTTTAGATACCAGGTTTTAGGTAGAGTCTCAATACAGGATTCTAAAAAACTAAGGAATTCATGGTTGCTGTGATGAGTGCCTTCTTCCAGTGTCAGGTTAAGTAGTTCATCAGTCTTAGAAATGATACCAACTTTTTCTTTAAAAGAAGGTCTGCCTTTATATCTTGGATTATATCCATTTTCAGAACCTTCCTGATTACCAAAAACAGTACAGACTGTATCATCAAAGTCAAGTATTACTTCTTTAGCAGGCTGTGTTTTAGCAATTGTTGCAAGAAGATTTTTATTGAGCTCTCTCAGTTCATTTACACTTTCTTCTGGCATAGCTTTTAGAAGGTCACGACATACTTTTTCACTGGGAACATTAAAATTTTTGATCTTTAAATATCCTGCATCTTCTCTAAGAGTTTCATAGTGAGAAAAGCGGGAATAGCCCATGATGGATGCATCAACCATAAAATCAATAATATCGTTGGGTTGATAAGTTGCATTAGCTGCTTTTTGATAGCTAATATTATCTGTGATTAAAGATTTAAAATCTATACAGGATTTAGCAGCTTCCAGATAAGAAAAGGCTGGACAACTAGACACAGTATCACTATCAAATTTAGCTGGAATATTTAATTTGTTAAAACTATTTATTTTATTGTTGTTTTGTGGTAAACTCATATCAGAATCTCCTTTTTGGTTTTGGTATGGTTTTTTGTCCTAAAAACATTTTACCACAAACCTTAAGGGAGATTCTATTTTTTTTATTCAAAAAAATTTGAACTAGATTTACTGTTTAAAGATTATCATAACTGGATTCGGTATTTTTACTTGCCGAATTCAAGTTAAAAATATATTAACTTATTATTAATATTCTAGAGATAGCTGCTGAATCCTTTTTATTAAAACTGGCATCAAAAAAGCCGCGGAATTAAAACCGCGACTTTTAGTGTTTTTAAATTTTAAAATTATTATATTCAATTATCTTTTATAATTTAATTATCTTTAACAAAAGAAGCAAGTCCTAAACCACCAAATTCAATTCTTCCAGTAACTCCACCATCTAAAGCTCCTATTTCTAAGTGGAGAAGTGCAATTCCACATTCTAATCTTCTGTAAGCTGAAGGCTCACTTTTGCAATCTACAACTAATTTACCTTCACCATAGTAAAAACGCCAGGGCTGTCTATTTAGTCTTGAAGGAGCATAACTGGCTATTTTGATGGCATTTTTTACCCAACCAGGCCAATCTGAATCATAACCATCAGGGCATAATTCTTCTATATCTTTACGGTCTCGATGCGGAAAGAGTTTCGAGATAAAATGTCGGGTTAAATTATAATTTTCTGATGAATATCCAATAGGACTAACTGCAACTAAGCGCTCGCCTCTTTCCAAATCAATTTTAAGATTTGATCTTTCAGGAACATATCTGCCGCCAATCCAACAACTGCCTAATCCATGGGCTGTAGCTTCTAAAATAGCTGCTTCACCAATGTAGCCCATTTTTGTCCAGCGGTGTTCACCATTGTCATTTAAAATAAAAGCGATAAACGCAGGAGATTCAGTGAAATTACCATATTTACCTTTTAAAGCAGGTAAAATATCTTTAACAGACTTTTTTATTAATTTTACTCTGACTTCTGGATAAATATTATTTAATTCTTCAAATTTCTTCTCAAGCGATTTTATAGTAAATGGCTTAATTTCTTTAGTCATATATTTTTGTTGAGAATAACGAGTCAACACAGCCTCATACCATCTTTTAACAGGAATATTCATAGGACCCGCCCCTTTCTTAGATGAAGCTCAATTAATTAAACTTTGATTAGTCAACATCCATGACTTTTTTGATTTCAGCTAACTTTTCTGCAAGCACAGATTCGGTTTTAGCTTCAACGACTAATCTTAAATATGGTTCAGTATTTGAAGGTCTTACATTAAACCACCAATCTTTGTATTCTAAACGGTAACCATCAAAATCATAAAAACTTACTGGTTCTTGTTTCTCGAAGAAATAATCCTTTAAATTCTCCATTACCTCTGCTTTGTTTTCAATTTTAAAGTTAACCTCACCAGAAGTTGCATATTTATCTAATTCAGCAATATATTCAGAAATAGTCTTGCACTCGTCTTTTAATCTTGCGGCAACATTTAAGACAACTAAAGCAGTCAGCATTCCTGAGTCACAGTAGAAAAAATCTTTGTAATAATAGTGACCGGCAAGTTCTCCTCCACAAATACCATCTATTTCTCTAAGCTTCAGTTTTGCATAGGCATGACCCACCTTCCACATATGACAATTACCACCCAGCTCTTTAATATGCTCTTTGACAGACCAGGAAGTACGGATATCATATAAGACATTTTTTCCCTTGCCCTGCTTAATATAGTACTCTGCCAGTAAAGCAATAATTAAATCAGGAGAAATAAAGTTTCCTTTTTCATCTAAAAACATTACCCGATCTCCATCACCATCAAAAATAAGTCCCATATCAGAACCTTTTTCCAATAATAATTCTTTCAGATCTTCTCTATTTTCTGCTTCTAAAGGATTCGCTTCGTGATTAGGAAAAGTTCCATCAAGTTCATTATATAAATAATGGGGCTGATCACCAAAGATTGCATCAGTTAAAATTGCAACCATTCCATTAGAAACATCAATTGAAAGGTCGAGTTTTGATAAATCTGGTAGATATGATTTCTGGAATTCTATATATTCAGCTTTTAAGTCATGTTCTAAAATATTACCTTTTTTATTTTTGCCAACTGGTTTAACTTCCTTAGTTTCTATCATTTCTTCTAATTCTTTTAAACCAGAATCATAACCTACAGGCAGTGCATTTTCTCTAGAAATTTTTAAGCCATTATATTCAGGTGGGTTGTGAGAAGCAGTTATCATCACTGATGCCTTATAACCATGTTTTGCAGTCCCATAATAAACCATTGGTGTTGTTGCATATCCAATTTTATAGACATCTGCTCCCCGGTCTGTAATACCAGCTGCCAGAGCTTCGAATACCTCTGGGGTTGATTCGCGATCGTCATAACCAACTAATACTTCATCAGCTGCCAGCAGTTCTGGTAGAAAATATCCAATTTTATAAACATCTTCTTTGTTAAAATCTTTATTATATACTCCTCGAATATCATATGCTTTAAATGCTTTCAAAATATCGCCTCCTAATTACCTTTATTTGAATTAAAACATAATTTTTCTGTAAAATCTATTTTTAATAACTCTTTCTATTATATATATTCTATGTTTATTAATTTTTTCCTTGTTTAAAATCAAAAAAGAGCCCAAAGCAGATTTTGCTTTAGACCCTTTTCCAGTTTATCATTTATTATTTTACAATTTTTCTTATGAAACTTTTGCTTCCTGCTGCAGCTCTTTATTTGCTAAACTATCTGTCTTTCTGGACCAATAAGTGGCAACTAATGGTCCCGAGATGTTATGCCAAACGCTAAAGATAGCTGCAGGTATTGCGGCTGCAGGACTAAAATGTGCAACAGCTAAAGAAACTGCCAAACCGGAGTTCTGCATACCAACCTCAATACTTAAAGCACGCTTTTTGGCTTCTTCCAAACTTAGCTTATCTCCTAAGAAGTAACCACTTATAATACCAAGTACATTATGTAAGATTACAATTAAAAATATTGCCGCTCCTGTTGTAGCAATTTTCCCGGAATTAGCCCCCACAACTCCACCAACAATTAAAACTATTGCTATTACTGAAACAGCTGGTAATGATTTAGTCACAGCCTTTAGTTTAGAGCCAAATAAACTGTTGATGATAAGCCCTAAAACTATTGGGATTAAAACAATCTTAACTATCGAAATAAACATCGCACCTGCTGAAACTGGAATCCACTTTCCGGCAAGCCAGACTGTTAATAAAGGAGTTACAACTGGTGCTAGAAATGTAGATAAAGTTGTAATTGAAACTGAAAGTGCAACATCCCCTTTTGCTAGATAGGTCATTACATTTGATGCTGTTCCACCAGGACATGTACCTACTAAAATTACTCCTACTGCTAATTCTGGCGGTAATTGAAAAACAACTGCTAAACCAAAGGCAATTAAAGGCATCAATGTGAATTGTGCCAATGAGCCTATGAAAATTTCTTTGGGATTTTTTAAAATATTTTTAAAATCTTCAACCTCTAAAGTCATCCCCATTCCAAACATGATAATTCCAAGTAACACGGTCACTTGGGGCAGAACCCACCCAAAAACAGATGACTGAAAAAAACCTATCACTGCTGCTATAATCGTCCAAACAATAAAATAATCCCCAATAAATTTAACTGCTTTTTCTAATGTTTTCATAATCTCCTCCCCTTCTCTCTCCTAAATTAATTTAGATGTTAGTCTAACATATTAAGAATTTAAATTCAATAATTTTTAAAAATTATTTTTTTCTCAAATTCAAAAGTAAAAATAGCTTAAGAATTTTGCAGGATTTGACTCTTTTAACAAGAATATTATTTTAATAAGTACTTTAAGGAGAAGGGAGTAGATTAAAATGACTAAAAAAATTATTACTATATTAATATTAATATTAATTCTATTTATTTTTAATATCAGCGCAGCCGCAGAATTAAAAGACCCCTGGATTTCAGAAAAAGAACAGGGGCAGCACGGAGGAACTCTGATTACAACTTTACTGGGTGATCCAAAAACATTTAATACAATTATTGCTAAAGAAACATCTTCTTCTACTATTACTGATGGCTATATTTTTGAAGGCTTAGTAACCCGTAATGGGGTCACTACTGAATATGAGCCTGAGCTGGCTAAAAGTTGGGATATCTCTGAAGATGGTAGAAAATATACTTTTTATTTAAGAGAAGGAGTTCAGTGGAGTGATGGAAAAGAATTTAAAGCCGATGATGTAATTTTTACCTTTGATGTAATTAAAGATGAGAATATTCCCACCAGCAGTCGTGATGTTTTGAAAGTTAATGGTGAATTTCCAGTATACAAAAAAATTGATAAATACACTGTTCAATTTACTTTACCAGAAAGTTTTGCTCCATTTTTAAATAATATGACGGCCCCAATCATTCCCAAACACAAACTTAATGAAGCCTGGGAAAAGGGCGAATTTAATAACAGCTGGGGAATTAATACTGATCCTGCCGAAATCGTTGGTACTGGACCATTTAAATTAGTAGATTACAAAAATGGAGAAAGAGTAGTAATGGAAAAAAACAATTACTACTGGCGTCAAGATCCAAACGGCAAAACACTACCCTATATTAATAGATGGATTAGAGTTATTGCTGAAAGCCAGGAGACCGAATCACTGCTGTTTGAAAAAGGTCAAACTCATTATTTGTCTGTCAGAGGAATTGATTACCGCAGAATAAAAGCAGAATCTGAAAACAATAATTTTTCTGTTGTAGATGCTGGACCAACTTTTAGCACTAATTTTTTAGTTTTTAATATGAATCCCCGTAATCCTAATTTGGAGGATGAGCCTTATAAATATGAGTGGTTTACAAATCTTAATTTTAGAAGGGCTATTGCCCATGCTTTTGATAAAGAAACTATGATTAATCAAGCTTTGGCAGGTCAGGGAACAAAACAGTGGAGCCCCATAAGTATTGCAAATAAAGTATATTTAAATGAAGGTGTAAAAAGATATCCATATAATCTCGAAAAAGCAAGAGAAGAACTAGAAAAAGGCGGCTTTAAATGGAATGAAAATGGTGAACTCCTGGACGCTAATAATAACAAAGTTGAATTTACCATGGTTACCAATGCTGGTAATAATGTGCGTGAGTCTTTAGTTAATATAATAGCCTCTGAATTAAGAGAATTAGGCATCAAAGTTAATTCAACCCCAATCGAATTTAACAAAATGGTTAATCAACTAAGCAGCGAGTGGAATTTTGACAGTATTTTGATTGGTCTAACAGGTGGAGTGGAACCACATCAGGGAACAAATGTCTGGATGTCTAATGGCCATCTTCACATGTGGAATCCAGTCCAGGAAGAACCAGCTACCGAATGGGAAAAACGGATTGATGAATTATTTGTCAAAGGAAGCCAGACTGTAGATCTTGAAAAAAGAAAAGAATACTATAATGAATTTCAGGAAATTGTTGCAGAAAAACTTCCTGTGATTTATACAGTAACTCCTAATTCTCTTTACGCTGTACGAGACAGCCTTAAAAATACTGAAGTTACTGCTTATGGTGGAGTGCTCTGGAATATTCATGAACTATATCTGGAGAATTAGACGATGAGAGATTATATAATTAGGCGCATTCTAGTTGTTATTCCACTTTTATTTGCAATCTCTCTTCTCTCTTTTTTCATCATGCAGCTTTCACCGGGTAGTTATTTAGATGATTTGAGAATGAACCCAGATATCTCCGAAGAATTAATTCGGAAAATGGAAGCAGATTTTGGTTTAGATCAAAATATTTTTATTCAGTACTTTTCCTGGCTCAAAGAAATTTTACAGGGTAACCTTGGCGAATCATTTACCTATCGAATTCCTGTAGCTCAAATTATTGGCAGTCGCTTGTTTAATACTCTGCTTTTATCTGCTGCTGCTATGCTGATCAGCTGGGGGATTGCTATTCCAATTGGTATTTATTCTGCAGTCCATCGTTACAGTTTTTTGGATAATATATTCAGTGTTTTTTCTTTTATCGGTCTTTCTATCCCTAATTTTTTCTTTGCGCTACTGCTTTTGTTTTCTATTGTCAGATTTGACATTCCCTTACCGATCAATGGTATGACCAGCATTATGTACGACTATATGAGTCCAATGGAAAAAGTAATTGATATTCTAAAACATCTGCTGGTACCTGCCGTAGTTTTAGGAACTGCTGGTACTGCATCCTTAATGAGACAGATGCGGGGACAAATGCTCGATGTAATTAATAAAGATTATATTAGAACAGCAAGGGCAAAAGGCCTAAAAGAAAAAAAGGTAATCTATAAACATGCTTTTCGCAATGCGATTAATCCAATGATAACAATCTTTGGTTTTCAGCTCAGCTCTCTTTTTAGTGGAGCCGCTTTAACAGAGATCGTAACAGGTTGGCCAGGTTTAGGTAGAATGATGCTGACTGCAGTCAGATCTAAAGATCTATATTTAGCGATGGCTGGAATGATGATGGGAAGTTTAATGCTGATTATTGGTAATTTAGCTGCAGATATTCTGCTGGCATTAAATGATTCCAGGATAAAATATCAATGATCTAAATTGACTTAAAATCAATTCTGATTTGTATTGATCTAAATTTAATAAATACTAAGATACCGGAGTGTTAATATGCAGCATAAATTAAAATTAGATGATCAAATAAAAGTTAATAGTACTAAAACTCTCTGGCAGAAAAATTTAGCGAGATTATTGAAAAATAAATTTGCCCTGATAGCTGCTGTGATTATCTTTCTACTTTATTTTTTAGCAATTTTTGCGCCTTTTTTTGCTCCCTACAGTTCAACAAAAAACTTCAAAAACAAGTTCTTCCATCCACCAACTAAAATTCATTTCACTGATGAAAATGGCTTAACTTCACCCTATATTTATGGAACTGAAGTTAAAGAAGGGTGGGCTGAGTATGAAATTAATAAAGAAAAGAAATATCCAATTAAATTTTTTCAACAAGGTGACAGCTATCAATTTTTAGGAGTTTTTGAAAGCAATATTCATTTATTTGGGGTGGAGGCTGATCAACCTATTTTTATTTTAGGCAGTGACAATTACGGCCGGGATTTATTTACCAGAATCTTATATGGTGGACGAGTTTCATTATTTATCGGTTTCATCGCTATTTTTATTACTACTTTTATTGGTTTAATCATGGGTGGAATCTCAGGTTATTACGGAGGCTTTATTGATTCAGTTATTATGAGAGCTGTAGAAGTGATAATGTCTATCCCAAGTTTTTATCTACTCTTAGCACTGGCTGCTGTACTACCACTTGACCTTTCTTCTGCTTTTAGATTCTTTTTAATCGTTTCTATTTTAGCTTTTCAGGGGTGGGCAGGTATGGCAAGGGTTATTAGAGGTATGGTCTTATCTGTTAAAAGTGAAGATTATATTGCAGCTGCTAAAGCATTAGGTGCTGATGATAAGAGAATCATTTTAAAACATATTCTTCCATCGACAGCAACTTACGTCATAATTAGGGCAACTGTAGCTATTCCAGGTTATATTATTATGGAAAGTGGGTTGAGCTTTATTGGCCTCGGAATCCAGGAACCTTCTGCCAGCTGGGGTAATATGCTAAGTGCAGCACAGAATATTACTAAAATCTCAGATTTCCCCTGGCTTTTATTACCCGGTTTATTCATTTTTATTACTGTTTTAAGCTATAATATCTTAGGTGATGGTCTCAGAGATGCACTTGATCCAAAATATTAATATTTAAACTAAAATCCCCTTCAGCTTCAGATCAAATTTAATCTGATCTAAGTTATATGAAGGGGATTTGTATTTGAAAGTTATTCTATTTTATTTTAATTTAGTTACTGCCTCTGCGGTACCTAATTGAGGGCTGGTTAAAAATTTATCCTGTATTTCTGCTGGCAGTACTTTTACTGCTCTAGCCATTGAAGCCTGGGCCAGCACAACAATATCAACTTCTGCTGCTAGTTCTTTTAATTTTTCAGCTAAAAGTTCATCATGTTCAGCTTCCCTGCCTTCTATCAATTTTTGATAAGCAGAATCAGCTAATGCAGTCTTAATTTCAACTTTTTTATTTCTAGCGGCAGCTTTTTTCTCGATAAGATCAATACTTGGTTTGAGAGTAGTCTCTAAAGTTGCTGCTACTCCAATTATCTCAGCCGTAGCCACTGCTTTTTCAGCCATAGCGGAATCAATTCTCATTACAGGAATTTCATAATTTTTATTTTCTCTGTCAAAAATATCTCCAATCGATGAACAGGCACTCATAATTAAATCTGCGCCCTGATCAGCAGCGACCTGAATATAATATTTTACTCTCTCTTCTACCAGAGAGATATCTGCCTGATTATTTATTAATTCAGGTAGAATTGAATCATCTACTATATTTATAATTTCTATTTCTGAATCTTTTTCTTTTAGCAATTCATTTAAAGAATCTACTGTCACTGGTGTTGTATGGATTAAAGCAATTTTTGCCACATTTATCAGCTCCCTTTATATTTCTGTGAGCAGTTCACTTACAGCCTGAGATTTATTAAATCCAACAATTAACTTTTCTGGTATAGTATCTAGTCCATTATCTGCTGCCATTACTGCAGCAATTACCATCGCTCTGGCGGAAGTATCTCCTCCAGCCATAATGTTAAGGGTCAGTGCTTCCAGAAGATTATCAGCATTCCACAAAACATCCAGCACAATCGGAAATCCCTGCTCGATCGAACAGCCCTGACCGCGCTCATCTGCACTGGCTACAATACTGTCTTTGCTTCCGATTTTTTCAAAGCTATCTGCAGTGAACTGATTTAAATCTTTATTATCTTCAATCACCTGTTTATAGTCTTTACCTGCCAGTACTTCCTGCATTACCTTAAAGACAAATTTAGCGGTTTGATCAACAACTTTTGCATTATGAGTTAAATGAATCAGGTCCAGAAAATCCTGTTCTGTAATATCCGCTTCTAAAAATAAAGGCAGACTGCGGGCAATACCTCCCAGCTCATGATTTTCTGCTCCGACAAGTGTATTTGAATCTCTGAATTTTTCTAGCGAATCCTGCATTGCATGATCCATATACATTTCATTATCTTCTATATACTGCACCCAATCATCTCTAAACTGCTTTAAGTCAAAGCCCTGATGATTAGAAATTGACTGCAGCAGAGCAAAGGCCTGTTCTCCATAGTGAGATAAATCTCCTGCTTTTTTTCCCTGATGGAATTTAGCCATTGGAGATCTGTATTCGTCAATTATACCGCTGTATTCTTCTTGTAATTTATCTGTGCTGTAAACCCAGTGGGAACCGAATGAGAGTGCGTCTGCGATAAAGACTGCTTTTATTAAATCTTTTCTTTTATTTAGCATGATTATCCCTCCAATTGAAATCTGATTATATACTAATTTTATTATAATCTTTCTGCCTGAAGGTTTAAATTAAATTAATTACAACTTAGAGAAATATTTTAGATTTCCCTGCCTTTAAGTAATAATTTTGTACCTGAAAATGCCACAGCAATCTCAATTACACCGTCATTTTCTTTTTCATTTAATTCTGCTCTATAATTTTTTTCTTCAATTTGTTTTAATCCAGAATCTGCTGCTTTTTCGAGACTTTCATCTTTAAATTCCAGAGCTTTTTTAAATTCGATAATAATAGCTTTATCTTTTTTTGCTTTAGGAATCAGCATAATGTCATAACGTCCATAACCGCTTTCTCTATTTGATTTTAAATAATATCTATTTTCCAAATTTAATAGCAGTCCTAAAATAAAAGAATGATATACCTGTTCTGCCTGATCTACAGCAGTGTCGAAAAAGCTAAAACTATTAAGAACAAATTCAGACAATAATGCTTCAAAAACATCAAAATCTGCAGTAATTAAGGCCTCTAATAATTGTTCAATCTTATCATTACTTAAATTTTCCTGGAACCAGTCACTAATTATTTCTTCATAAATATATTTTAATTCTTGATTAGGAATTTTTAAATCAGCATAAAGTTTGGCTTCTATTCTTTCAAAGTTCTCAGCCTTTAAATAACCACTAAATAATAAAAATGTCCAGACGGTGGAGCTTCTATTTTGAATTTCATTAAAAACTAAATTTTCTTCTATTTTGACTTTTATACTTTCAGCTATTAAAAGCTGTTCTAAATCTTTTTTTAAACCATTAGCAGATTTAAGTATTAAGTCCTTTACTAACTGATTATCAGAAGTATTAACCCAGTACGGATTTAACTCACCTTTTTGATAGATACAATTAATTATCGACCAGGGATTATAGATAATTTCTCCACCAAAATTGTAACCGTTATACCACTGCTTTATTTCTGCAAGTTTATATTCCAAATCAAAGTCTCTAAATATTTTTTCAACCTCTGCAGTCAGCAATCCAAAATATTGATTATATTTTTCATCTAACAATGAAGAAACTACTAGATTATTTAAACCCGAAAAAATACTTTCTCTAGCTATTCGTAAAACACCTGTTAGAATCCCTTTTTCAACATTATTGTTATCTTTTAGAGCTCTAATTAAAAAAGTGCGCATAAAAGAGATGATTTGCTGGTAATAATCATTTAAATAACCACTCTGAATTGGCTCATCATATTCATCTATTAAGATTATTGCTTTTTGCTTATGAAATCTGGCTAAATAGTCACTTAACTTTTCGAGACTGAATTTATAAGAACTAATGTCAGCACTTAAATCAATTATTTTTTTGAATTCATCTTTTTCATAATCCATTAACAACTCAGAATTAAATAAATAATAATGATTTTTATATTCTGATGCGATGATTCTCTTTAAATTTTCGGCAGCTTCCGTCCAGTTAACAGCACTTACTCCTTTGAAATCAATTTTAATCACCGGGTATTTGTTTTTTTCTTTTTGATATCTCTCTGCAGTCCTGCTAATTTTTAGATCAGCAAAGAGACTCTCCTTTTCATTAATATTGAAATAATAATAGAGCTGAGAAAGATTAAAGCTTTTACCAAAGCGTCGAGGCCTTGGTAATAAAAGTACAGCTGCATCTTCATCAATTATTTCTTTGATGAATAAACTTTTATCAATAAAGTAATAATTATTTTTCACAATCTGTTTGAAATCACTTAAACCTACAGGTAATTTTTTCATTGCTCAGCCCTCCTAATTCTCTATATTTAAGTATATCACAGGCTTGAGTAAAGAAAAAGATGCTATTTTTTCACGATTATAAGTAAAATTTTACCCATCACTTAGAGCTTCAAGCTTATCAATGATTTTTCCTTTTTCTTCTACAGCTGCCTCTTCTAATCTTGCATATAACTCTGCTTTTTTCATCTGAATAATTTCTTGATCCAGATCCTCACCACTTTTATATTCACCTTTTTTTAATTTTTGATACTGCTTATAGCTGCCAGGAAAAACTTCCAAGTTTCCTTTTTTAAGCTGCCAGATCTCCTGAGCAATTTCTTCAATAAAATATCTATTATGGCTGACAACCACGAAGGCCCCATTGTAGTTTTTTAAGGCTTTTTCAATAATCTCTCTTGATTCAATATCAAGGTGGTTTAAAGGTTCATCAAGTAAAAGAAGATTAAATTTCCCAAGTAAGAGCACAGCAAAGGCAGCTCTAACTCTCTCACCAATGCTGAGAGCTTTAATTTTTTTGAATACATCTTCTCCTTCAAAGAGCATTGAGCCCAGAAAGGTTCGAATGATTTCCGGATCTTTATCAGGATTTTTAAGTTTCATCTCTTCCAGTAATGAATTATCTGGATTTAAGTTTTCAATTTTTTGAGAAAAGTAACCTATTTTCAACTGAGAACTTTTCAGCAGTTCTCCTGAATCTTTTTTTATTTTGTCTAAAATAATTTTTATAAGTACAGATTTACCGCTGCCGTTTGCTCCCATCAGAGCGATTTTGCTGTCTTTTTCAATTTTAAAGTTAATATTTTCAAATAAGTTTAAGTCAAAAAACGACTTAGTTAGATCTTTTGCCTCAACAATTATTTGAGAAGCAATTTCTTTGCGCTCAAAATCAGGATTAATCTGGCGGTGTTCAAATGGTTTTTCCTTCTGCTCAAGTTTTTCAATCTGTGATTCCAGACTTTTAACTCTTTTAGCAAAGCGACCCTTGCGGCGGTCTGAACCTTTTGTAACATGCCAGGACGAATCTGTCCTTTTTCCTTTACCATCAGTTTTCTGCACAAACTGCTGCTGTTTTCTTTTCCTCTGCTTAAGCCGCTTTTTTTCGGCCTGATATTCTTCATATTCTCTGTACTGGCGCTGCAGCTCAATTTCTTTTTGTTTTTTGTACTCACTGTAATTACCGCTGTAGGTTTTTAGTTGCTGCTGATTGAGCTCCCAGACTTCTTTGACAGTCTGATCCAGAAAATGCCGGTCATGAGATATTATGATTACAGCGCCTTCAAAATCATTAATAAAGGAAACCAGCCAGTCTCTAGTTTCAAGGTCAAGATGATTTGTCGGTTCATCAAGAATCAAGAGATCAACTTTCTGTGCTGCCAGCAATCTAATCAGCTGCAGTTTTGTCTGCTCACCACCACTGCAGTTTACAATCCTTCGATCCAGAAAATCAACTTCAAAGCCAAACTTCTTCATCAACTTAAGGAATTCACCATAATTATATGTCTTCTCTGTCAGAAATTCTTCTACTGTCTTTTCTGATTGGTAATTATAATACTGCGGCAGATAACCAATGTTTGTTTTTAAATTAACTTCACCACTGAAGTCCGTGTCTCTGCCTAAGAGAATATTGATCATTGTTGTTTTGCCAGTTCCATTTCGTCCAATTACAGCAATCCTGTCACCCGAGTAGATGCTAAAATTTATATCAGCAAATAATTTGCGGGCTCCGAACCACTTTTCTAAATTTTTAGTTTCTAATAATAACAAAAAATCCCTCCTTATCTAAATACCCAAACCGGTCAGGCATTAAAACATAAGAAGAGATTATAATTCTCCATGATTATATGTTAAATTATGGAAATATATAGCTATAATACTCTAACCAGTTTGTTCAATCAATTTTTTAATTACTGAATGGTTAAAGTATTGATACGCATTATTTTAAATTTTTCACCTCTGATTTATTTTCTAAGATTTTCGGCTAAATAAGCCCTTTATTCATAAGGCTTAATAGCACCTTTCAAAATTTTTCACCCCAACCTGAAACCAATATTTTCCTTTATCATTAAGCATCTTAAACGGAATAAAAACTGCGATTAATATACTCTTATTTAGATATATTAACTCCAGACAACTCCAGTGTCTTTAAACCGCTATTTTGAGACTTGACTTTTTCATTTTTGTCATTTTTCCGGCCATCCATAATTAAATATAGGGACATATTTTTACCCTAAATACTAAATCAGGATGGTGTTATTTATGTTTAAAACAGAACGTTCCCACAAAGAGTTTCAAAATCATTTATTCTTCCTGCTTAATGCC
>Ga0208033_10024_pt1 | contig 34427 bp, 28 predicted proteins | sample Shrwel1BS1Day87_FD_187539 | JGI IMG/M metagenome (GOLD analysis project Ga0208033, IMG submission 187539) | Subsurface microbial communities from deep shales in Ohio, USA - Utica-3 well 1 S-1-Day87 (SPAdes) (version 2) ... | reverse complement strand
ATTCACTTTTAGGTAAATAAATTTCTCCTCTGAGTTCCAGTTCAGCTTCTTCTTCAATTTTTAAGGGAAGAGAACGAATAGTTTTCATGTTTTTGGTGATGTCCTCACCCACTTCGCCGTTACCGCGGGTAGCACCAAGTTCAAAACTACCTTCTCTGTAGCGCATTACTGCGGAAAGTCCGTCAATTTTATGTTCAACAACATACTGATAGTCTTCACCATCAAGATTTTTTTGAATTCGTTGATCAAAATCTCCTAAATCATCTGCACTAAAAGCATTATCCAGACTAAGCATTGTTGACGAGTGTTCAACTTTTTCGAATTCATCTAAGACTTCTCCACCCACTCTCTGAGTAGGAGAATCTTCTGTTATTAATTCTGGAAATTCATTTTCCAGGTTAATTAATTTCTGCATTAGTTGATCAAACTCAGCGTCAGAAATTGAAGGATCATCTAATACAAAATATTTATATTCATGCTCTCTAATTTTTGCCCTTAATGCCTTTATCTTTTTTTCAGCTTTTTCTTTTGTCAATTTAGCCATATTTACACCTGCCTATACTTTCTGAATTGGCGCAAACTCCGCCAGTAAATTTCTAGTTTTACCCTGTTCGAAAGCGATCTTTAATTCTGGATTTTTATCCCCTCTTATTGATAATATGGTTCCAATTCCCCAGCGGGGGTGAACAATTTTCTGTCCAATAGCATAATCAGTACCAGAATTATCAGAATGAATTAACTCTTCTTCTTTTGCCATCTCAGAGCGTGTATCGGCTGCCCCAGCTAAAAGTTCTTCAGGAATCTCTTCAATGAATTGGGAAGGTGGATTAACTTTTCTTTCACCAAAACGAAGTCTTACCAATGCTCTACTTAAGTAGAGTCTCTCTTCAGCCCTAGTCATTCCAACATAGCAAAGACGTCTTTCTTCTTCCATCCCTTTTTGTTCAAACATAGAATTAGAATGAGGAAAAATTCCTTCCTCCATTCCAACTAAAAAGACAACTGGAAATTCTAAACCTTTAGCCGAATGAATAGTCATCAAGGTTAGTGAACTCTGCTTTTCATCCATTGAATCAATATCCGACATTAGAGTCACTTCTTCTAAAAATCCAGCAAGTGTATTATTATCGCTATTTTTCATATATTCATTGATAACAGAAAATAATTCTTCAATATTTTCCAGCCGGTTTTCAGCTTCAGCAGTTTTTTCTTCTTCTAAATTGTGGCGGTATCCACTTTTATCTAAAAGTTTTTCAGTCAGTCTTGCTAAAGCAATTTGATCCCTTTCTGATCTCAATTCTTCTATGATTTCTGTAAAGTGAAGTACTCTCTTAGCATAGGTTCCACTTAATGCAGGATTTTCCTTAGACTTTAAAGCAGCATCATATAAATTAAGTCCTTCAGCTTCCGCATAATCCTGAACTTTGCCCAAGGTACCAGCACCAATACCTCTTTTAGGCCGATTTATTATCCTTAGAAAACTAATATCATCAGCCGGATTATAGATTAACCTTAGATAAGCCATAATATCTTTAATTTCCATCCGCTCATAAAAACGGACTCCTCCAACAATCTGATAAGGTATTCCATATTTCATCAGCATATCTTCAAATGCTCTTGACTGTGAATTAGTCCTATATAAAACTGCCAGATCATCAAAAGTTAACTCTTCTTTTTTAATAAGCTCTTTAGCAGTTCGGCAGACAAAGTCTGCTTCTTCTTTCTCATCTTTTGCTTCATATAGTTCTAATTTAGGGCCCTCACCCTGATCTGTCCAAAGTTCTTTTTCTTTCCGAGAAGAATTATTTTTAATCACAGATTGTGCTGCTTTCAAGATATTCCCTTTAGAACGATAATTTTGCTCTAAACGAATAGTTTTAACATCAGGATAATCATCTTCAAAGTTTAAAATATTTCGGATATCTGCGCCTCTAAACCCATATATTCCCTGATCAGGATCACCTACAACACAAATATTGCGGTAGCGCTTTGCTAATAGATTCACCAGCTGATATTGAGCATGATTAACATCCTGATACTCATCAACCAGAATATACTTAAATCGCTCTTGGTAGTGCTCTAAAACCAATGGGAATTCTTCAAAAAGTCTTACTGTTTGCTGAATTAGGTCATCAAAATCCATCGCATTATTTTCTTTAAGTCGTTTTTGATATTCTTCATAAATATCAGCAGCAGTCTGATCAAAAAAACTACCTGAAAGTGCATTCATCTCAGACGGAGTCTTTAATTCATTCTTTGCATTCGAAATTTTATTTAAAACTGATCTAGGTTTTGTTTTTTTAGGATCTAAATTTTTAGATTTCAATACTTCCTTAACCAATTTTCGCTGATCAAGGCTATCAAAAATAACAAAATTTTTATTATAGCCAAGTTTTTCCGCTTCCCTACGCAAAATTCTCACACAAAAAGAATGAAAAGTACTAACCCAGAGGCTGCTGTTTACCCCTCCAACCATATCTTTTACTCTTTCTTTCATCTCATTTGCTGCCTTATTGGTAAAAGTAACAGCTAAAATATTATAAGAAGAAACTCCATAGTGATTGATTAAATAACCAATTCTCCTGGTCAAAACTCTTGTTTTACCACTGCCGGCACCCGCAAGTACCAGTTCCGGTCCCTTATGATGCTCTACAGCTTTTTTTTGAGCCTGATTAAGGTTTTTCAGTATTTCACTATCTTCCACCAAATCACTTCCTTATTTAAATTGACTTAATATTGCATTCTGATTAAATCATTATTCTTTAAAATTACTAAATTCTGCTGTTAAATTCTTATTATCTATTAAATCTTCTACAATTTTTTTTCCTGCCTTTAAAGGAAAATATATTAAATGGCTGCCGCAGCTGCAGTCACTGGCGCCAAAACCATCAATCAAAGTTTTCCCACCATTATCTATTAAGATTCGGGCTAGAAAACATTCTCCCTCTCCCGGCAGTTCAAAAACAAAATCACTTTCTATATCTGCTTCAGCTAAAAAGTAATCTATATGCCAGTGATAATTTTTATCAGAACTGTAATGACGATTAATCCGTGCTTTCAGATTACGTTGAGCTGTTCCTGCATAAAAGTAATATCCGGGAGGAAAAATCTTTTTTCCCAGAGCTCCAATCTTGATTTCTATTTTATTTTCTAATTTTATTTTTAAAATATAAACTCCACTATCAGGGTAGTTCTGCATCTAAACCACTCCCTAAATAATCATATTCTGGATTTGATTAACCTTTCCCTGCATATTTAACAGAAAAAATGCCGGTATCCCGGCATCTCAATTATAATACATTTATTAGTTTTTATCAATTTTTCAGCAAAACTTTCAATAATTTAGAACTTAAAAAACCCATTAAAATCAAAACTATTGTCCAAGCAAAAATTCTTTCAGTCTGAAGATTATTGCGGGCCCAATAAAGACCAGCTCCAATACCTGTATCAAGACTTAAAAGTTCTGCCATTGCCCCAATTTTCCAAGCACGTTCACCTGTAATAACTGCAGCTGATCTTAAATATGGCTTAATAGAATAGAGATAAATTTTTGTAAAAATTGTTAAAGGTTTTAATCTATATACAGCTGCCATCTCTAAATATTCTTGAGATGTATTTTTTATTCCTTCATAGCTGTTTATAACAAAAATAGGTGCTAAAGAAATAAAAATTGTAAATATCACTATTTTAGAGTTTAAACCAAACCAAATAATAGCGATTAAAATCCAGGAAATATTGGGAACAGTCTGCAGCATAGAAACAGCTGGTCGAAATAAATTATCAATTTTTTCATTTAATCCCATGATAATACCTAACAGGGTACCGATTAATAAAGCCAATAAATAACCGCTTACTATCCGAAAGAAAGAATAACCAATACTAACCCAAAAAGTTTTTGTTAACATCATTTCATAAATTGTAAAAAAAGATTTTTCAGGAGATGGTAAAATTATCGGATTATAATTTAAAGATAACAACTTCCAAACTAGAAGTATTAAAGCAGCACTAATTAAAGTATAATAAGTTGATTCTCTTCTTTTTATCTCATTTTTCTTATTTGAATTTTTAGTAGCTGAAGTAGAATTCTGCATCAGGTAATCGCCCACCTATTGTTTCTTTATTATAAGATTTTAAAACTTCTAAATAAGAAATAACCTCTTTTTTAACCTCAGCAATATTTTGATAATTAAGATTTAGTTCCGGATACGATTTTAGTGTTACTTCAGGGCTAAGCTCTAAATACTTTAAAGCTAAATCAGCAGCTAATTTATTGTCTTTTCCTAAATTTTTTACTGCTTTTTGATACTCTTTTTCTAATTTCAAGAGTAACTCTTTATTCTTTTCTGCAAAATCTTTTCGAACTACAAGTGCAGATTGAGCAATTCTAAAATTATATTCTTTTTCCCATTCATCTTGGATATCAAAAACAATTTTACTTTGATCATTATTTAAAATTATTTGTGAAGCAAAGGGCTCTCTGATAACTGCTGTTTCAGCCATGTTATTAATCATAAGTTGAGCTACTTCTCTCATCTTACCCCTTTCGACTTTTAAATCGTTTTTTAAATCTAAATTTTTTTTAGCAGCAAGTTCTTGAAAAACTATATCTAAAGGGCCACCCTTATCTGGTATATATAATTTTTTATTCTTTAAAGTATCCCAATTGATAATATCTTGATTTGTGGTTAGTAAATAAAAAAGTCCCCAATTATGAATGCCCAATAACTGTACTTCAACTCCACGATTATATAATTTGACAGCCTCATTTGTTGAAAGAAGTGCTGCCTCAATTTCTCCCTGCATTAATTTAGAAATAACAACATTACGGCTGCGGTGGATGGAAACATTTAAGTCAACAGAATCTGAATTATCCTGGATATAAAAAGCAGGCAAAGATGAAGGACTGGATGACACACTAATTTTTATACTATCTTCAGCTACAACTGGGATGGTAATTAAAAACATTAAAACAGTCAATAATATTATAATAAAATATTTTGTTGCTGATAAATTTTTATATTCCAATTGAACCCCCCCAAAACAATAGTTTTGCCCAGTTATTCTTCTTGATCAATAATCAATGACTCACAGCTAAAATTCATATTTTCAAGCAATCTGCAGCTTTTATGCATATGCTTTTTCCCCATATTGCGACAGAGGTAATGGTTTAATAATTTATTGTATTGACTAATTTCTTCTGATTCCAGATATCTATCAACTTTCGGAATTGTTATTTCAATAGAACTTTCAATTCGACCAGGGTTATCTTTCATTATCATTATTTTATCTCCAAGCAAAACAGCTTCGCGGCTGTCATGTGTTACAAAAATCCCACCCATTTTCTTTTTAGCAAAAATTTTGCTTAAAAGTTTTATTAAATCCAAACGTAAAGGGAAATCTAAATTTGAAAACGGTTCATCCATCAAAAGCAGCTCCGGCTCAATAGCTAAAGCCCTAGCAATAGCACCTCTTTGTTTCATGCCACCACTAAGTTCTTTGGGGAGATAGTTGTGATTTTTTGAAAGATTAACTGCTCCCAAAACATCTGCAACTTTAGCTTCGATCTTTTTTTGATCTCTTAACTGATCCTTCAGAACTAGCTCTATATTCTCTTCTAAACTTAACCAAGGAAGCAGTCGATCTTCTTGAAAAATGAAAGAAGTATGAGAAGCATTATTAATAATCTTACCACTATCATAGTCTTCTAAGCCAGCTAATATTCTCAGTAAAGTAGATTTTCCACAACCACTGGGTCCTAAAAATGTTATAATTTCTCCTTTTTCTAGTTTAAAAAAAATATCCTTTAAAATTTGTTCAGTACCATACTGCTTGTTTAATTTTTCTGCCTGATAAAGCAATTATTTTCCCCCTGCCGCAAAAAAATCCCGTTATTAATCTAAATATTGAAAATGATTCTCAATTTAATTTTATTATAAATAATAAAAAGTGTCAACTTAGAAATCTTTCTGCTTTTGCAAATCTTTTTACTAATTTTTTTGACAGTTTCTGGTTGATCATCGAAAATGGTCCGCCAACACAGCCGCCTGTACAGGCCATTCCTTCCAAAAAATTATAGCTCTGTTTGCCAGCCCTGATCAGATTAAGTTCTTTTTTCAGTCTCTCCAGTCCATCTATCTGTTTACTCTCAAAATCAGCTGCTATAATTTCCTCTAGAGATTTCTGCAGACCACCAGCATAAGCAAATTGTCTACCTAAATGTCCAGCATCTTCTAGTTTTTCTTCTCTATCAATTTGAGCTAAATTAATATTACTGGCTGTAAATAAAGACAGCAATTCTTCAAAAGTTAAAACATAATCAACATTTTGATCGCTGAGTGCTTCTTCTTTTTTAGCTGTACAAGGTCCAATAAAGACAGTTTTTAGTTCATGATCCTCACTCTTCATTTCTCCAGCAGTAACTGCCATTGGAGAATCTGTCTTAGAAATCAGATCTGAAAGTTCTTTGAACTCATTTTCTACCATTGATTTAAAGGCAGGGCAGCAGGAAGAGAGCAAGGTCTCATTTGATTCTATCTTTTCTTCTAATTCTTCAGCTTCAGCAGCAGCTGTTATTTCTGCTCCAGCAGCTACTTCTATTACCCTTGCAAACCCAAGTTTTTTTAAGGCATAATTCATCTTAGCTGCGCTCTGCTGATAGCCTAATTGACCTAAAAATGATGGGGCCAGCATTGCAGCAAGTTTGCTTTTTTCAGCAAATAAATTTACTGCGACTTCAATTAAATCACTAATTTCTGTTATTGCTCCAAAAGGACAGGCTGCTATACAGCTGCCACAGCTGACACATTTATCTCTATCAATTTTTGCCTGACGATTAGAATCAGAACTTATAGCATCAAGTTCACAGGCTCTGCTGCAAGGGCGCTGATTTTCTAAGATAGCGTTATAAGAACACGCCTGAGCACATTTCCCACACTCTACGCATTTTCCCTGATCAATATAAGCTTTATTCTGGATAATCACTATAGCATTTACTGGACAAGCATTAACACACTTATGAGCAACACAATTTCTACAGGCATCTGTAACTATATATTTATCAATGGGACAGCTGTCACAAGCTATATCAAACACCTCAACTACATTTCTATTTTTTTCATGTCGAGGCAGTGAGGATGCCAATTCTTTTAAAGTTATTTCCTTATTATCGGCAATATTAAATCCTAACACAGCTTTTATCCTCTGCTCAAAAATTGCTCTTTCTTTAAATTCGCAACATCTATAACGAGGCGAGTCTTTAGTTATAATTTTTTTTGATAAATCCGAAATCTCTTCTGCTAAATTTCCTGTTTTAACAAGTCTTAATAACTCGACATATAGTCTCCTTTTTAATTTAACAACCTCAGAAATAGTATTCTGACTCATTTTTAACATCTCCTATCTTATATTTTCACTTATAATCTTATATAGTTTTTCGGGGTTCAAATCCTGATAGACTTTACCATTGAATTCAGCAACCGGAGCCTGATCACAGCAATTATCAATGCAATGGCTTGTTTTTAGTTCGATTTTTTCGCGCAAACTTTGATCAAGTTCTTCTACTGATTCCAGCAAATCTGCTGCTCCCATTAAATGACAGGGAGTTCCTATACATATTTTTAAAGTGTTTTCGGACATCTAATGCACCTCCTTTATTTTAAAACCATTCAATTTTAACTTCTTTTTTTATTCTCCTTAGCTGTTCTGAAATCTGACTTATTATCTGGCTTCTAATTCCTAAGTTAATTGGAAGATTCAAACTCTGGTGTGATTCATTAACAGCTCTACCCACAAAAAATTTAACACTGTCACTTTCTAATAAAAGCCGAGTGAAACGAGAAGCACCATCTTTCCCTTCAACTGGAATCTGGCCTGGTTTATATTTTTTTAGTAAAGAAAGAACCCTGTTTAATGTTAATAAACCTTCTGTTAAAAGATCAAATCCTTCCATCTTGCTGGTTGGAGGAATGTCTTTGTCATAGTATTTAAGGCCAGGTTCTAATTCTTTATTTAACTCACGTGCTGCTATTTGAGCTGTTGTACCACCACTGATTATTTTTTTGCCTTCTGCCTCAGAAATTTTTTTAGCTAATACTTGATCATCTTCTTTTTTTAAAGGTGGACCACTCCAAATATTTAATTTTCTTTTTTTTCTATATTTCATTCCAATGATAGTAAAGTCATCACCAGCCTGATCATTATAAAAAGTGTTAAATATTTTAACAAGCTTATTGATACTGTATTTTAAATCATTTTGGTTCTTTTTTACTGTTCTTTCAATCTGGCAAGCAACCCCATCCCAGCCCAAGCCAAAGTTTAATAACCCTCCAATTCCAGCATGAGTAACGCCATCACTAACTAAAAAAAGCTGATCCTGCCGCTGAAATTTAAAGTTCGCCTCTTTAATTTTTTTTCCTTCCAGTTCAAATTCTCGATAATCTAATTTTTTAACCTTATCATTTCTAAATAAAAAAGCAGAAGGGCTGTCTATTTCTATCAAACGGAGCTGCTGATCTTGATCAATAATTAAAAAAGCGAGAGTTGCATAAGCAATCCCTCTAACTTCACAAACAGGAAGGGTTGCCAAAATTGTCGATAGTATTTCTTTTAAAGGTAATTCTTTATCAAGTAGACCAGAAGCTATTTTGGAAGTTAAAGTAGATAGAATATTGGCTTTAATACCGCTGCCAAGACCATCAGATAAAACAACAATGGTTTTATTTTCTTTTTTAATTATTTCTACATTATCACCACACACTTCTTCACCTGCTTTGGGTACAGACCGGTAGAATTCTTCAAAAACTAGTCCCATTGCTCATCACCTGTCTTTATAAGATCAGCGAGTTCTGTTAGAGCTGTTTTTGTTTCAACAGTCGTTTCTCCTAAAAGACCAGCTATTTCCTGTACTATCTGCATCTGCTTATTAACAACTGCATTGGTTTTTTCAACTGCCACCTCTTTCATCTTTTGCATTTTTTCCCTTTGTTTTTCTTGTTCGCTAATATCAGTTAAAATTCCAACTATAACTTTATGTTCTTTTAAAGCAAAGATAGTCTGATCAACTATAATACTCCCATTTTTATAAGAACATTTTTGGTGAATAAATCTTTGATTAAGATTCCAGGCTTTTTTGAAATTGCTGCTGTCAATAAATTTATCTAACTGCATCCCTTCCAGTTTTCTACTCTTTTGTGTAAATAATTCTTTTGCTACAGGATTAAATTTTTGAATATCCATCTGATCATTAACAACAATTATAGCATTATGTGATGACTCCACAATAATTTGAGAAAGAGACTCTGCTCGTGATTTCATATAGGGAATACACATTTTCTTTTCTGCAAAGCCGTGATAAACCGCTGCTGCCTTTTCCCGGCAGCTGGAATAGCCGCAGCCGCCGCAGTCTTTTTCATCCTCCTTCTTTTCTTTAGCAATCGCAGCTAGAATTTTTCTGATTTCTGACTCCGGCACTTCAGGCAGCTTCATTTTTTTATTCTGATGTTTTCTTTGAATCGATATTTCTGGATCTGCTGGAAGATAACTTTTTACTTTATTTTTTTTATTTGCGGATAAATAATTATGAACTTCTAACTCTTTTAAAGGAATACTCAATTCATTATTAATTGCCGGTCCATTAATACAGCCACCGCTACAGGCAAGAAGTTCTACCAGCTCGACTTTTATCTTTCCTTCATCTCTTTTTAAGTCCTCCAAAAAATTTATGATATTATCCAGCCCACTTAAATGCAGAGCCTTATTTCCACATCCAGGGTCAGCTCGGAGTAAATCTGCTGCCTTTACCGCCCCACCAGAAAGTGCATAATCTGCAGTCAGCTGGGTGGCAGGAAGGTCAACTTCTGCTTCTTTCAGTTCAGCAACTTCTATTCCCTGCTGCTCTAAAAAAAGCCTCAGGTGTTCAAAAGTTATTACAATATCAGGCCGGTAATCTCTTCTTTTTTCATTTTTTGCTTCTTCAATTTTAGCCAGACAGGGACCAATAAAAACAACTCTTGCCCGCTCAAATTTATTTTTTAATTCAGCAGTCTGCAGCATCATTGGCGAAAGAACTGAAGCCAGCTGCGGCAATAATTCAGGATAGTGTTTTTCAATTAAATTAACTACTGCCGGACAGCAGGAAGTCATCAGTGTTTGATCCATTTTCTTTCTTTCTTCTTTAAACTGCTGTACTACTCGTGCTGCAGCTTCTGCAGTCTCCGCTACATAATCAAAGCCAATTAATTTTAAAGCATTAATTAGCTGTCCGGGTTTGAGATCAGGAAAAGCTGCTGCAAAAGATGGTGCTATAGATGCTACTAAAAAACTGTCAGATTCTAAAAAAGCCTGCAATTTATTTTCCTCAAACAGGGCACTTTTTGCTCCCTGGGGACAGGTCTTAATACAGTTACCACAGTAAATACACTTTTCTTCAATGATAAAAGCCTGATTGTCTTTAAATCCGATTGCCGCCACTGGACACTCCCTCAGACACTTATGACAGTCCTTGCAGCTGGCAGGCTTGACAATTAGTGTCTCATTCATTTTGATCAGCCAGCAGATGCCTTTTAAAAATTTTTCTGGCATTCTCCTCAGTAACTGCTGCTATTTTTTGGTCATTTATCTCTATATTAACTCCTTCAGTACAGTTTCCCTGACAGAAACTGCCGGAAATTTTGACATCTTTAAGTTGGTTTTTTTTAATTTCTTCTTTAAAGATTTCAATTATTTTTTCTGATCCCTTTAGATGGCAGCTGCTGCCAACACAAATAATAATTTCATTCATTTTGACTCCTCCTAAGTTTTATCTGACAAAATGCTTAAGAACTTAAATTATAATTTTGCGAAGATTAGTAAAATATCTACTATATACGATATTTCGAATCACAAAAAGATGCTCTGGGGAGAGCATCTTTCTGCATAGAGTATATTTTAGCATTTGGGCAAATTTATTATAAATCTCCTTTAAAAGACTTTTGATAGAGCTCTCTGATTTCAGAAATCAGTGGATAGCGGGGGTTTGCTGCTGTACACTGATCATCAAAGGCTAATTCGGAGATTTTATCAACTTTAGCATTAAACTGTTCTTCTGTTACTCCTGCTGCTTTAATTGTTGCAGGAATATCTAATTCTGCTTTCAATTCATTTATCGCATCTATTAAAAGATCAACCTTTTCCTCAGGAGTTCTTCCACCCAGTCCCAGGTGATCTGCTATTTTTGCATATCTAATCTTGGCTCTTGGATATTTGTACTGAGGAAAAGCTGCCTGTTTAACCGGTTTATCACTGGAGTTATACTTAATTACATTATTAATCAGTAGGGCATTTGCCAGTCCATGTGATAAATGAAAAGCTGAGCCCAGCTTATGAGCCATTGAGTGACAGACTCCTAAAAAGGCATTGGCAAAGGCCATCCCGGCAGTTGTAGCAGCATAATGAATCTTTTCTTTTGCTTTACGAGCATCTGCTCCACCATGATAGGATTCAGGTAAATATTTAAAGATTAACCTAATTGCTTCTAAAGATAAACCTCTGGTATATTCACTTGATAAAACTGAAACATAAGCCTCTATTGCATGAACTAAAGCATCTATTCCAGAGTGTGCTGTCAGTGTTTTAGGCATTGAAAGCACTAGATCGGGATCAACAATTGCCATATTAGGTGTTAGCTCATAATCTGCAATCGGATACTTAATCCCTGTACTGTCATCTGTTACTACTGCAAAAGGAGTCACTTCTGAACCGGTACCGGAAGTAGTTGGAATCGCAACTAATTCAGCTTTATTTCCAAGCTCAGGAAATTTATAGATTCTCTTTCTGATATCCATAAAGGTCATTGACAGTTCTTTAAACTCAGCCTCAGGATGTTCATATAAGAGCCAGGCAATTTTAGCTGCATCCATTGGTGAACCACCACCAAGAGCAATAATTAAATCTGGATTAAAGCTCTGCATCTGTTTAACTGCTTTTCGGACCATTGAAATTTCTGGATCCGGCTCAACATCGGCAAAAACTCTATAATCAACACCATATTTATCCAGTTCATCAGTTATGCGGTCAGTATAACCCATCTTTGCCAGCGGCTTGTCTGTCATGATAAAGGCCCGCTTTTTATCCTTCAGTTCGGCTAGAGCAGAAGGTAGAGCACCATATTTAAAATAAATATTTTCAGGAACTTTAAACCAGAGCATGTTTTCTTTTCTTTCTGCAGTTGTTTTTGTATTCATTAAATGTTTTACCCCCACGTTTTCACTGACTGAATTTCCACCCCATGATCCACAACCTAAGGTTAATGATGGCTCGAGCTTAAAGTTATAAATGTCACCAATAGCTCCCTGAGATGAAGGCATATTTACTAAAATTCTACCTGTCTTCATCTGATGACTGAAATAATCTTTGCGCTCCTCATTTATTCTGTCAGTATATAAAACGGAGGTGTGGCCAATTCCACCAAACTTAACTAATTCTACCGCATTTGCCACTGCAGCTTTAAAATCAGATGCTTTGTATAAAGCAAGAGTTGGTGATAATTTTTCATAAGAAAATGGCTCTTCTTTACCAACCTCTTCTACTTCTGCAATTAATACTTTAGCATCCTGCGGCACATTCACCCCTGCCATAGCTGCAATATCATGGGCACTCTGCCCTACAACTTTGGCATTAATGTGGCCGTCAACCAGAAGAAGCTCGGAAACTTTTTTTCTTTCAGCTTCACTTAAAATATAAGCTCCGCGATCTTCAAATTCTTTTTTAACTTTATTATAAACTTCGTCAACTACAGTTACTGATTGCTCAGAAGCACAGATAACTCCGTTGTCAAAAGTTTTACTCATCAAGATTGAACTTACCGCCATTTTAAGATGAGCAGTCTCATCGATTACCGCCGGTGTATTACCTGCACCAACTCCAATAGCCGGTTTACCGGAGGAATAAGCTGCTTTAACCATTCCTGGGCCACCAGTTGCCAGAATCATGCTGACTTTGGGATGCTGCATTAAATGCTGTGATAACTCGATTGAAGGCTGATCAATCCAGCCGATAATATTTTCCGGAGCTCCCGCCTCCACTGCAGCTTCTAAAATAGTTTTGGCTGCTTCAATTGTACATTCTTTAGCACTGGGATGCGGAGAAAAGATAATAGCATTTCTGGTCTTTAAAGAAATTAAAGACTTAAAAATTGTGGTCGAAGTTGGATTGGTTACCGGAACTATTCCAGCAATTATTCCAATCGGCTCTGCAATTTTTTTAACACCATGAGCAGTATCCTCTTCCAAAATTCCGCAGGTTTTTTCATCACGATACTTATTATAAATATATTCTGATGAAAAATGATTTTTAATTACCTTGTCTTCAACAATTCCCATTCCTGTATCCTCAACAGCCAGTTTAGCCAGCTGAATCCGCTGATCATTAGCAGCAATCGATGCTCTTCTAAAAATCTCATCAACTTCTTTTTGGCTGTACTGTGCATATTTCTCCTGAGCGGCTTCTACTTCAGAAATCATCTCATCAAATTCTTCTACTGTACTTACCTCTTTAAACTTCATTAATTATCCTCCTTTTGGACTTATAAAGTTATTGTGAAGATTATAACAAAAGCTAATAAAAAAATATTTTGTTTATGAAATAAAATTATAATGGTTGTTAAATCAGTCTTTTAACCTGATATCTTATCTGACATTTATAGAATAACATGCATAAATTATAATATCAAGTATAAAAGTGTTTAATTTCACATTATAATAAGCTTTTAAATTATATTAGCTCTCATTTTCTAGCAAACTGCACAATTATTCTTTGATTTAGTTAGAAATAAGCTCTAATATTTTAGATTACTTTAAAAAATGTTATAATGAATTTAGTTAATAATAAAACGATTCTTCTTAAATTTAAAATTGATGATCAGGGGATGATAATATTAATAACAAATTTGAAATCAATCAAGATAATGATATGTATCAGGTAGCACAAATGGAAGAAAAAGCTGTTCTGGTTGGCTTAAGCGAAGGAGAATTAAATGAACTGAAACTGCTGGTTGAAACAGCAGGTGCAGAAAGTATTTTGAAAATGACCTATCATGACCGCAAAATTGATCCTGCTTATTATATTGGCAGTGGTAAGGTTAGAGAAATTAAAGAAGCAGCAGAAACTGTAGAAGCAAACCTAATTGTTTTTGACAACGAGCTTTCTCCTGTTCAGCAGCGTAATCTGGAAGATGAAATTGAGATTAAAGTAATTGACCGCTCTCAGGTGATTTTAGATATTTTTGCCCGCCACGCCCACAGCCGTGAAAGTAAAATTCAGGTAGAACTTGCCCAGTTAGAATATCGTCTTCCCCGTCTGCAGGGACGAGGAGTAGAAATGTCAAGACTTGCAGGTGGAATTGGAACTCGTGGTCCTGGTGAAACCAAACTCGAGGTTGACCGCCGTCGAATTGAAAAGAAAATTCACCGTTTAAAAGAAAATTTGAAGGAAATTAAAGCCAGTAGAGAAGTTCAGCGCAGCAGCCGGCGTGACCCGCTAGCAGCACTTGTTGGTTATACAAATGCCGGGAAATCAACTCTAATGAATAGACTTTCTGGAGCTGACAGCTATACTGCTGACAAATTGTTTGCGACCCTTGATTCTACAATGCGGCAGCTGGAGTTACCTGTAGGCCAGAATATTATTTTAAGTGACACAGTTGGCTTTATCAGCAAGCTTCCCCACCAGCTGGTAGCTTCTTTTAGAACTACCCTGGAAGAAATTGAAAATGCTGATATTATTCTGCATCTAATCGATGCCTCAAACTCTAATCTGGAAAAAAATATTAAAGTTGTAAATAATGAAATCAGAGAACTTGTAGAGCCCGATTGTAAAATTATCAAAGTTTTTAATAAAATTGATTTAATTGAAGAATCAAAACTTAATGATCTAAAAATAATTTATCCAGATGCACTTTTCATTTCAGCTCTAAAAGGACTTAATACTGATTCTGTTATTAAAAAATTAAATGAGATTATCAGTGAAGAGATGGTCGAAGTAGAACTGGATCTTCCCTACTCTGAAGCATCCTGGGTAGAAAAAATTCACAATAAAGCTAAGGTTTATGAAGAAAAATATCAAAAAAATAATATCTATTTAAAAGCTTTACTGCCCCGAACTACAGCAGCAAAGCTAAAAAAATACCGCAGAGAAGTTTAAAGTCTCTGCGGTTTGTCTTTTTAATCATAATTTATAATTTTATTTATTATCTTCAGGTTCAACTACAATTTGATCTGTATCGACTTCTGGAATATCTTTTTCTCTTGCTTCTAATTCAGCCAGCAGTTCTTCTACTTCTTCTCTATCAAAAGTATAAGTGTTATTACAGAAATGACAGCGAACTTCAATTTCACCCTCTTCAGCCAGCGTCTCTTCTATGTCTTCTTTACCAAGCCCTGCTATTAACTCATAACTTCTTTCTCTGCTGCAGCGGCATTTAAACTTAACATCTTTGCGGGCCATAATTCGATAATCCATATCTCCCAGCAGTTCCTCTAACAATTCTTCCGGTGTCATTCCTGCTTCAATTAATTTGCTGACTGAACTCACCTTAGCTAGATTATCTTCCAGCATCTGAATTGTTTCTTCCGAAGCATCTGGCAGTAATTGAATAAGAAATCCACCAGCTGCTTTAACACTGAGGTCTGTGTCCACTAATACTCCCAGCCCCACAGCGGATGGTACCTGCTCTGAAGCTGTAAAATAATAAGTTAAATCTTCCCCAATCTCACCCGAAATCAGGGGTACACTTCCTGTATAAGGTTCTTTCATTCTCATAATTTTGGTCAGTGAAAGTTCTCCTGCCCCAACAGCTTTTGCTACATCAAGTTTACCTGAATCAGTCTGATACAGGTCAAGATTAGGATTCTGAATATATCCCCTTACTTCACCTTCCTGATTGGCATCAGCTACTATTTTCCCGGCAGGACCCGTTCCTTCGATTTTTAAAACTATCTCATCTCCAGATTTAACTAAGGATCCAGTTAATAAAGCACCGGTAATTACTCGTCCTAAAGCAGCAGTTGCCACCGGGGTGGTCTGATGTCTTTCCTGTGCTTCCCTGACAACTTCAGTTGATTTAACTGCCAGAGCTCTAATTTCTTTATTAGTTGTTATTGCTCGAATTAAATAATCATCCATTATCCAATCTCCTCCAGATTAATTATCCTAAAAATAAATTGCCTACTTTAATTGTCCATACATTATTTTATTAAATTCAGCTCTAATGTCAAATTAGAGAATCAAAATTTTTCGTTTTAATTCTCACCGAGGCTAAAAATATTATTAAAAACACCTAAATATTTAACCTCACTCTCTGATTTCTGCAGAGTAAAGATACTGAAGAAAACATAATCATCAACTTCAGTCTGCAATTCAAGCATCGGTGCTGCCACTGCCCCTCCAAAAATCCTTTCTAGATCACTTTCTGCCTCAGCTCTGATTTCTGCTACCCCCCAGTTAATAAATTCTTCCCGAGAAGGATTTGTAACTGCTGCTCCAACTAATAGAACTAAAATAATTACTAAGCTTATTAAAACATTTTTCATTTAATCCACCTCTTTTCTTATCAATTGATAAATATCAGAATCTATCTGCTCTGCCCTGATCACAAAATTAAACTTATTTAATTTTAAACAGTATTCAAAATCCTGTTTGGGCATTTCTGATTGTGTCTCATCTGCAAAAAATCTGTCTCCGGCAGGACTTCTTAGCCTGGCCTTAATTTCAGCCTGAGCAAGAGTTTTTTTGCCTTTTAGCAGATTTGCTAACTGATCAGCATAAAGATTATCTTCGTCTGCATCTGTCACTCCATTATTGCCCATTGCAACCAGTGAAACAGTTTCGGGGTTTTTGCTTTTAATATATTCTGCAGCTGCTGCAATATTAACAAAACTACCGGTTATAACCTCAGCTGCATTTTCAGCAGCAATGATTCCCTTAGTTCCTGCACTGGTACTTAAGATTATTTCCTTCCCCATAAAATTATGCTGAGAAATAAAATAAGGAGAATTATTAAAATCAAAATCCTCAATTTTAATTCCTTTTCTTTCACCAATTAAAACCGGATTATTTAATTCCTTTTTTAACTTGCGAGCAGTTTCCACTTTACTGACAATAAATATCTTTTCTGCCTGATTTGCAAAAAGGTAAGCCGCGGTTGTATAGGCTCTGAAAACATCAATGATTACTGTTAGCCCTTCTGCTTTAGCTGCTCCCTCTAAAAACTTAAAATTTTTAATCTTCATCTTCTCTTCTCACATCCCTGACTCTTTTTATTATACTATAGATTTCATTTATTCAATATCAAATACTTAACTTAGTTAGAATACTATTCATTTCGACTCAGTGCATTATTTAGCAGCCCTTCTATCTTATCTATATCTTTATTTTTAATAAATCTTCTAAAAGCAGAACTCTCTTTTAAAAGTTTTTTTAGACTGCTGCTGCTCAAATTCGACCTGCCTTGATCTTTAGTTCCACCTTTTGTGATCAAAAGCTCCTGATAGGATATATATTCATAACTGAGCATCGCCTCAGCCCGCAAAAACTCCAGAGCCCTCTTGACAGTAATTTCTTCAGCCCCCAGGGCCAGCGCTGCCTCTTCAAGCTTAAAAATACCATTTTCCTGCTGCAGACTGTATTTAATCAGCGATAATAATATATTAATAAAAGTATTTATATTTAGAGTTTGCTGTTCATTATTAATCAGAAACAATTTTTTAGCAGCTGTTAAAAGCAGAATTTCTTTTAAGTGAGCAAGAGAAGGTGGAATAGTCAATAAAACTAAATTTTCTGCCTCCCGATAATAGTTTCGATTAATCAGAGGATAAAGGTTATATTCTTTTAAACCTTCGGCAAAATAGACAGTGTCTGCCGCCCCTGCTTCCAGCTCCGAAATATCTTTCTGCCGCCAGTCTATTACTTTAAGCTGTTTTTTAATATCCGGCTTACTTTTAACTTTTCTGCTTATTTCTTTCAGAGGAGCCAGAGCTTTTATTTCCAGCTGCAGGCTCCTGTTGCCCTGATAAATATTCTCTGTTAATCTGCAGGCACACTGCTGACGGTAGTTATTTTCTATTTCTCCCGCCCACCACCAGAGAGCTGTTATTTTATTATTTTCTGAACCCAAAACCAGCCTTTTATGCCGGCCGGCAGAAATTTCACGGCTGCTTAAAATATCACCTTCCAGATAAAAAAGTGGTTCCGGATTAGCCTCACCAAAGGGAGCAAAAAGGCGCAGCCCCTGGTAAAATTCTTCTGTAAGCTCAGCCAGTTCAAGATTTAAATCTGCTTCAATTTCCAATTCTGAATCAATTTCATCTAATTCCTGATCAATTAAACGCTGCAGCCTCAATTTGAATTTTTCCAGTCGGTCTTTTTTTAGTGAAAATCCTGCCGCAGCTGCATGACCGCCATGTTTTTCTAGAAGATCAGAGCACTCAGCAATTAAATTATTAATATTTATACCCTCAATTGAGCGGGCCGAACCTGTTATCAGCTCACTCTGCTGGTTGGAAGTCATTAAAACAGCAGGTACCTGATAGTTTTCTGTTATTCTGCCGGCAGCAATCCCGATAACACCCTGATGCCAGTCAGAATCATAACTTACTACAGCTTTTCGCTGCTCTGGCTCCATTTCTTTTTCTAGCTCCAGATAAATTTTCTGGCTGATTTCCTTACGGTGCTGGTTGATCTGATTTAATTCGGCTGCCAGCCCGGCCGCCTGACTCTTATCCTCTGCCAGTAATAATTTTAAACCTTTTTCTGCACTGTCAATTCTACCGGCAGAATTTAATAAAGGCCCAATTTGAAAGCCAAGGGTTTTTTCATTTATCTCCAGCGGGTTAATATCCAGTTCATTATAGAGGGCCTTCAGTCCAATTCTTTTAGTGTTTTGGAGTTCTTTTAAACCAGTTTTAAATAAATAACGGTTCTCTCCTTTAAGCGGCACAACATCAGCAATAATTGCCAGCAGCAGGAGATCTAAAAATTCTCTTTCCTCTCCCTTTTTTCCTGCTTTGCTGAATACTGCTTTAATCAAAAAATAGGCCATTCCGGCTCCCGGCAGCCAGTATCCCTGATGGTCTTCAGGCAGTAGACGGGGAGAGATCACATAATCAGCTGGTGGTAGCTGTTCCGGCAGATCATGGTGGTCAGTAACTACAAAATCCATTCCAGCTTCTTTAGCAAATTTGACCTCATCATAATTGCTGATTCCACAGTCACAACTGATCACCAAATCAATTTCTTCCTGATAGGATGCCAGCACCTCCTGATTAAGGCCATAGCCCTCTTTAAAACGATCAGGGATGTGATAGCTAATCTGATCACTCAAACGGCTTAAGGCACCTACTAAGATAGAGGTAGAGCTTATTCCATCTACATCGTAGTCCCCATAGATTAGAATTTGGCTTCCTTTTTGAATATGTTCTAAAATAAAATCCACAATTTCCATTATCTGCGGAAAATCTGCTACTACAAGTGGGGAATATGCCTCTGGCTCAATAAACTGACTCAATTTTGCTTTAGAATCCAACCCCCGCTTCTGAGCAAGAAGAGCAAGTTCTCTGCTGCCGATATAATCGACTAATTCTTTTTTTGGTTCAAATTCTACTGCTTTTTTTATTCTCATAACTGCCCCTCTTATTTTCTGTATTTAAAAACAATATCTGAATCAAGATAGCGATAATATCTTTTCTTTTTATCTTTTAGCTCCCGGCTGCCAAAAAAGAAGATTGAAAAGGCCTCCCAGAGAAAGACCCAACCTCCAACAAATAAACCTTCCATTAATAGTGAAATCAAAAGTGATAAATCCTGACTTTCCTGAATTAAATAGGCGGTGATTAAAAATAAAACTCCCATAACAATATAAGTAGCAGTTTTTTTATGATTATGTTTCAAATCCTGATCAATAAAAAATTGTCTCATTCTAAAATTATTCTTAATAGTAGCTCTGGAGTCTGCCTCCATTTTTTCATCTTTTCTGCTTTCCGGCAGATAAAAGCAGAGCTCCACTTTATCTTTTAAAGGCAGCTCATAGCTTGCCCTCTCCAAAAAATGACTTAACTCTGGATCTAGTTCTTTTCGGTCAAGAGCTGAGCCATCCCAGCTGTTAAATAAATCATCATATTGATCTAAATTAAGTTCAATCAGATAGGCATTATTATGCTGATTGGTGTGGTAAATATAACGCAGCTGATAATCTTCCTTAGTTTTAAACATAGTTTGAGAATAAATTTTTGAATTTATTCTGCCAAAACTCACCTCATTTTAAATATTTAACTAATATTTTTAGCCCCAACTCCAGAAATATTTTTAAAACTCAATTTCCTCTACTGCTTCCCAGTCCAGGTTTAAATCTAAGTCTTCCTCTATTAATTCTTTGCTCTCAGTTTTTTCTCCCCGACAGATTGGCCTGTACTCACAGAACCTGCATTTATTTAAATAATCTGTCAGTGGAAATTCTACCTCAGCTAAAATTTCAGTGATCAACTCCTGAAAATATTTTTTATCGACCTGAAAATCATCCTGATTATATTTTATCTGCAGACTCTGATCTGGATAACGGGGATTCCAGTAAATAAGTTCAGGCATTTGTTCAAGCTCATAATCAGCCGCAAAATAATCATAGCCTGCTTCAAATAAAAGGTATAAATAAAAGCGGCTCTGCATCGAGTTTTCAATATCTTTTTGATAAAGGCTCTTTTTATCTGTTTTCCAGTCATAGATTATAAATTTATTTTCTGAGCTGTCGTATTTTAGAAGATCATATTTGGCCAGTAATTTTAAGTTATCCTCTTTAAACCTCAGTTCCTGTTCTGCTGAAACCACATTTTCAGCTGCAGAAAATTTTTTTAATCTATTGAGCCAGGACTGAAGCAGAGGATTCGAGTTGAGAACTGTTTCTCCAAGAGTCTGGCTGTAATATCTTTCTGCCAGCAGGTGAAACTGCCTTCCCTGATTTAAATCATTTTTTACTTCTTCGTTCATTCCCCATTCAGCCGGCCAGTAAAGACCATCCAGGTATCGGTAACGAAAACGACGGCGGCAGTTATTAAAGATAGCCAGGGCAGACTGAGAAAAATAAAGCTCTTTTAGATTATTAACTGCCATTTATTTAACCTCCTCAGTCTGAGCCTCAGTTTGGAATTTTTCTTTCTTTTCTGCAATGAATTTTTCTAAAGAAGTGAAAACAAAAGCTGGATCCTTATCCCATTTCCCTTTTTTCTGATGAGTGCTTAAAAATAAGTTTTTACGAGCTCTGGTAATGCCCACATAGAGGAGTCTAACTCTTTCGGCTATTAACTCCTGCCTGGCCTTATGATCGGCATTACGCTCTTTTTTTTCATTCAAAATATATTCTAATTCTGCTCTGGCTGAAGCTTTTGGATTTTTTATTTCTTCGTTTAAATAAAATTTCTCGCCCATAAAATAATCATCATTGTCATGCTGAAAATGACTTGAGGTTAAACTGCCGATGAAAACTGTATCCCATTCCATTCCCTTTGCTTTATGCAGGGTGGAAAGTGTTACCTGATCCGGTTTTGCCTCAAAACCTTCCATTTCAGTCAGGGTATCTGCAAACTGCTTGATTCTATCTCTAATTTCTGGCAGTTCTGCTGTTAATTGATCGAGCCTCCAGGCAGGATTTTTATTTAAAAGTCTGCCAAATTCTAGAGCCAGATTTTGGGCCAGAGCCAGCTTTTTACCGGTCAGCTCTATTCTCTCGGCCAGAAATAAAACAAGTTCATCTGGGGGCAGCTCCATTGAAGCTTCCAGCCAGCCCTGAACCTGAATTAAACTTTTAAAAAATTCATCAAAACTATCTTTTTTTCTAAATTCTAAGTCAAAATTATCTCTATTTAAACCCGAAAGTGGAAAAATTATTTCCTGGTTTTCTTTTTCGGTCAGAGTTTCTTCTAAAAGCTGATTTAATTCTTCACTTTCTCTGCCAAAAACTTCAGCAAAGAGCAGTTTTAAATTATCTGCCGCAGCCGGTGAGGTTAGAAATTTTAAGATAACCTCCAGCTCCGTTAAAAATGCATCACTGGAACTGCTGCCGGCAAGCTGAAATTCTCCACCCAGCCTGTTAATTTCAGCTGCAATTTCCTCAAGCTGCCAGCCGGTAGGCATCAGCACTGCTGCAGTCTCTTTGTTGTTTTCTCTCGCTTTGCGCAGAGCCTGACGGGCAATAAACTTCTTTTCTGTTTTCCAGTCATTAAAAGCTCTACTGCCAATTCTGTATCCTTCCGGTTCTGGATTTGGTGCCGGGTCATCAGCATTAGTTGGCTGGATATACTTCTTTTCTAAGGGTTCAACTTCTCTTTCGGAAAATTCTTCCTGGCTCCAGTCAACCAGATAATTTGCCAGATCAATAATATCCTGACTGCTGCGGCTGGAAACAGCCATTGTTTCTACCTCAACATCTTCCCGTTTACAGTAACTGCGAAAAATATCAGGATCTGAAAGAGTAAAGGTACCCGTAATTGCCTGGTTACTGTCTCCAACTCGAACCAGGTTATTATTTTCACCAGCCAGAAGGTAAAGCATTTCCTCCTGAGCCTGATTTGAATCCTGAGCCTCATCTTCAAATACATAGGCATACTGAGCAGATATTCTTTCGGTAAATTCTGGATCTTCTTTGAGCAGTTTTAAGCTCTGCTGAACCAGATCATCAAAATCCAGTAAGCCAGCCTGGGCCATCCGAAATTCATATTCCGCAAAAATTTCTGCGGCTGGAGTTAAGATATTAGCTGACTTTAAATTTGAATACTTAACCATATTTTTAAGCTCTTCCCCCTCCAGCAGCTTCAGCTTAAAATAAGAGATCATTGAAGCTGCATAGGCAGGAAAATCATCATCTTTCCATTTTTTTAAATATTTATCAAATTGATAGCTGTTTTTTTCTAAATTAAAAAACTGCTGCAGAAGCTCTCCATTTTCCGCCGCCCATTTGCGGCTTAAATCTTTTATCCAGCGGTAGCGCCTGCCGGCTTCGATTAATTCAAAATCCTGATTAATCAGGCGGGCTTCTGGTTTTTCCTTAATAATTCCCAGGGCAAGTGAGTGCAGTGTTTTGACACTGTAACCGCGACTCCGGGGCAGCCCTTTTTCAGCTAAAAAGTCTCCAATTCTTTTGCGAAAATTTGCTACTGCAGAATTCATATAGGTTACAATTAGTATCTTTTGATCGTTATTTAACTCAGAGGCGATCAGCTCTGCCGCCAGATGAGCAAGAACTGTTGTCTTACCTGCTCCTGGAACTGCGGGAACTGCAAGCTGGCCCCCTCGATATTCTAAAACTTCTTTCTGTCCCGGTCTTGGTTTAAAATCCATCCTTACTCTCCTCTCACATCAAGCCAGCGGTAAAGTGGTCCTTCCTGTTCTTTACCACTGCTGTTTAGAAAACTATCTGCTATATAAATTCCCTTTTTGACTTTATAAATTAAACTAATTAAAAAATCACTGAGCTGATTCAAACGAATCTTTTGATCAAGACGGTCATCCCATTTATTTGTCTGCTGCCACTGCTCGGTATAAATATAGGGGTTTACTAATTCTTTGGCAATACTCTGCATCCAGTCACTGCTTGAAATATCAAGCAAAAACAAATAATCAACTCCGGCAAGCTCCGGTGAGAATAAAAATTTATAAGGTGAAGCTAAAATTACTCCTGCCTCTTTTTCCTGACCCTTAAACAGAGTTTCAGCAGCCAGAGTACCTTCATAAATCATGTTAATATAGCGCTCACTTAAATCATTTTTTTCCTGATGAAAATTTTCCACTGCCTGATGAAAACGAGCAACTGATTCGATCATCTGACGGCAGGCAAAAATATCTTCCTGTGAGGGATCTAAAGGAGCTAAAACTTCGCTGAAAACTAACTGAAAAAAGACTTCAATTTCCAGTTCTTCTTCCTTTTTATCCTGCAGCCAGTCTTTTAAATAATCATATTTTTCTGCAGCCTGAAAGTTTATTTTATCTCTTAACCCGGAATCATCAAGGTCAATTAATTTCATCCCGGAAGCTGCAATCTCTTCTGCCAAAATATATGAGCGCAGAGGATCAAGTTCTAAAAGCAGGGACAGTGCCTGCTGTAGAGAAGATACTCCAACAATATTGGTCCTCTCACAGTGAAATAAATATAAAATCAGCAGGGCTCGGGCAAATGGAATATCAATTAAACGTTTGGAGCGGTTAAAGTTACTCAATTGATAGCCATTTTTTTCTAAAATCTGCTGCAGGCTGAAGCTCAACACCTTATCAATTTTAGGAGAAATAACTGCTATTTGATCAGCTTTAACTCCCTTTTTTAAGAGAGAAATAATTTTTCTACCGACTTTAATCAACATTTCCCCTCTTAACTCACTATCAATTTCTTCTAACAAAAGTGGTGACTGGACTAAATTTGATTTTCTTTCCTGAACAACAGCCTTTATTTCCTGAGCCAGCTCACTGCTGGCTGCTGCTGCCGTATAATTTTCATTGATCTCAACTATTTCTGCCTCAGAATTAAAAAAACGCTTTTTGGCTGCAGCCGGGTTACCGCCAAAAAAGCGGTTAAATCCTCCACTTTCATTAAAAGTGAAAATTCCGTTAATCCCAGCTCCAGTCAGTGATTTTATTAATTCCTGTCCGGCAGGAACCATTTTCTCTAAATCATCTACTAAAAGATAATCATATTTTTCATTTAAATTAAAAAGATAATCCTGATCAGCCAGTAAATATCTATTAAACAGGCTTACCGCTGCCGAATAGTCAAACAAACGGTAATTAAGAGAGAAATCTCTAAAAGTCTTCATTATTTCTATTGACTGCTCTGCATACTCTCTGCGCTCTTCATCCTGCTGAGTCCAGCCCAGCAACCTCTGTTTGAGCTCCTTAAAATCGAGCATATTAAAGGCAGCCAGATTCAAATTATCAATTAACTGAACTGCAATCTGAACCGGTCTGGCCCTGATACTGCGAAAATAGGCTCTATTTTTCCTGTACTTTGCCACATAATTACTCATTAAAAAATGAGATGTTTCAATATTCATGAATGTCGGCTCTATCAGCTGATTGGTGCCGCTGTATTTTCTTTCTACAGCAGGCCAGTTTTTATTTAACTGCTGATTAACAAAGCCAAAATAGGTATATATATTTAAATTCCCCATTAACTTTAAATCCAGTTCTTCTCTGAACTGACTGACAGAACGAGCTGAATTTAAAAATAAAAGTATTTTTTCGCTGCCCAGTTCAGCTGCCAGCTGCTGATACTCAGTTTTTAATTTTGAAGTTTTACCACTGCCCGTATTGCCGCTGTAAATTTTATACATCAGCCAGTCTCCTCAATTTAAAATTATTAAAAATTTAATATTATCTTCTTTAACAAACTTAAAGCTGATTTTTAGACATTAAAAAAATAGAATTTCTTATTAGTAAATTTCAATAAAAAACCAGATCATCAAAAAAAGCTGCATCCCTAACCTGGAAGCGGTGCTGGCCACAAAAGCAAAGATACTGCTTAAAGCAAGTTTAAAGGAATTCTTTTTATTTCTGCTCTGCCAGTATTCAGCGATAAATATTAAAAGAAAAGGGCCAATTATAAAACCCAGAGGACCCAAAAATATTGTACCAGCTAACATTCCAATAACAGCTACCATAATTGTTCTATTGCTTCCACCCTGTTTTTTAATAAAATAAGCATTGGCCAGATAATCTGCCAGAAAAATAATAACTGTAATTAAAACTGCTCCGGTCCAAAAATAAGCAGAATAACTGATATTTGTTTTAATTAATTTATATAAAATAACCGCCGCCCAGAAAAATACAGAATCCGGCAGCACTGGTAAAAAGATTGCCGCAATTTCTACTGCAAATAAAATCAAAACCATAATAATTAAAAAAATCTCCAAAATAACCACCCCTTAAATAATTGCCAGTTATGAATTTTTATATTTAAGTTTCTAAAGAAGTTAAAACTCAGTTGACAAAAAGTTTTTAATGACTTGCCTAAATTTTATTATAACACAAATTACAAAGAGCAAGCAAAAAACCCTGTTCTAAAAAACAGGGCATTTACTTGCTCTTAAAATTAATTGTTATAGAATAAAATTAGCTGTGAACTTTTTACTCTATTGCTAAATAACAGTAATGATTATTTTATTGGAAATAATTATAGCTAAAGCTCTAAGCGTTATTAGCTACAACTTCTAACACTTCATCAATATCAGGTAATTCTGGAATATCATATTCTTTTGCCCAAAGAACTTCTCCTTCAGAGTTGACTAGAATATTAACTCTACCAGAAATTCCTTTTTCTTTAATAAAAATGCCCAGTTTTGTAGCAAATTCACCATGAGGCCAGAAATCAGATACAAGTCTTAAATTTTTTAACTCCATATCTTCAGCCCAAGCGCTTTTGGAAGGTACAGGATCAACACTGATTCCTAGAGGAACTGTATTATTTCTTTCTAATTTATCAAAATTATCTTCCAATGCCTGCATTTGATTACGGCAAACACTTGTCCAGGCTAAGGGGTGAAATGAAAGTAAAATATTATTACCCTCAAACTCATCTAATGAAACTTCTTCTTCATTGTGATCTCTTAATTTGAATTCTGGAATTTTGTCACCTTTGTTAAATTTCATTTAAAATACCTCCTGTTAAATATATTAAACCTGAGTTATTAACTTGATTTAATTGTATAGTTATTGAGAATAAATATCAAGTGAAAATTTAACAATTTACATAATTATTTTACTTTTGTATTAATATAAATTATGGTATAATAACATATATTACTAACTGGCTGTGGCGCAGCTTGGTAGCGCGCTTCGTTCGGGACGAAGAGGTCCGGGGTTCAAATCCCCGCAGCCAGACCACTTTTTTAAAAATAAAAAAAACAATAAAACTCAATTTGATTTTTCTAAACAGCATGAGCTTTATTGCTTTTATTTAATATTCATTTCTATTTTTAATTTATCTACCTATTTTTCTTTATTTAGTTTCTTCATTATTGAACGCGCTATAACTATTCCAGAAACAGATGCCTGCATTAATCCTCTAGTTATACCTGCTCCATCTCCACCAAAGAATAGGTTTTCTACTTTACTTTCCAGATTATTATCAACATTTAAACGTGAAGAATAAAATTTAACTTCAACCCCATAAAGTAATGTATCACGCCCATAAATACCAGGTGTAATTTTATCAAGGGCTTTTAACATTTCGATAATACCAGTTAGATGTCTGTGAGGAAGAACCAAAGACAAATCTCCAGGAGTTGCATCTTTTAAAGTTGCTTCGGTAACAGAACGTTTAAGTCGCTCTTCTGTAGTTCTTCTACCTTCAAGCAAATCTCCAAGTCTCTGAACTAAAACTCCTCCAGCTAACATATTAGCAAGTTTAGCTATATCCTTACCATAAGTAATTGGTTCATGAAAAGGTTCAGTAAAAGTTTTGCTCACAAGTAGAGCAAAATTTGTATTGTTGGTTTTAATATCAGAATGACTATGTCCGTTAACTGTAATCAATCCCTGATTATTTTCACTAACAACTTCTCCATATGGTGACATACAAAAAGTTCTTACCTTATCCTCAAAAGTTGGTGTATGATAAATCAGTTTTGATTCATATAAATTGTCAGTCATATATTCCGTAATTGCAGCTGGACATTCCACCCTAACTCCAATATCTACCGGATTAATAGCAGTCTCAATGTCCATTTTTTTTGCTTCATTGGTTAACCACTCTGCATTTTCTCTTCCTGCAGCTGCCATCACATATTCAGCTGAGATTTTTTCTCCTGCTGCAGTCTTAACAGCTTCAATTTTATCAGCTTCAACTATAAACTGCTTGACATTGACTCCAAATCTTATTTCTACTCCCTGTTCTTCTAAGTAATCCTGCATATTCTGCAGAACCACCTGACTATATCCTGTTCCCAGATGTCTTAAACTTGCGGGTATAAATTTCAATTCAGCTCTCACAGCTTTTTTTCTTATTTCATCCTGTTTATCTTCAGCAACTCCAAAAACCCGATCAGGAGCTCCAAATTCCATATAAATATCATCTGCATAGGCAATATTATCAATTAGTTCCTGTCTTCCTATGTAATTTTCTAGATTTCCACCAATATCAGGAGATAGAGAAAGTTTTCCATCACTATAAGCTCCTGCTCCACCCCAACCAGATACTATTGCACAACTGGGACAGTTAACACAGCCCATGCCAGGATTTTCTTTCATTGGACAGACTCTTCTTTCCAGGTCAGTTCCCTTTTCTAAAATCAGAATATCGAGATCTGCTTCTTTTTTAATAAATTCCATTGCAGTAAATATTCCAGTTGGTCCAGCACCAATGATAATCACATCATAATCTTTTTTGCTCATTAATTTTTAAACCTCCAGGTTTTTAAATAAAGTCTAAATAATATTTTTTAGACAAACCAATATTATAGTTTCTAGACCAAAGGCTTAATTCCTGCTTTTATATTATTATTTTTGAAAAAAATTATAATATATGCCTAAAGTTATAATTTCAAAAAAGAAATCGGCCAAAATTCAGGCCGATTATTTTAAATTATTAAATTTACTCCATCTTACTTTAAACGATCATTCAGCAGCTTCCATTTCTTCCAGACGAGTCAGAATTAAATTATAGCCATCTTCACCATATTCTAATGATCGTTTAACCCGGCTAATAGTCGCTGTACTAACTCCAGTTTCATCAACAATATGATCGTATGTATAACCCTCTTTGAGCATTCTAGCTACTTCAAGCCGCTGTCCCAAGGCTTTGATTTCTCCTATAGTAGCTATATCTTGAAAAAAATTATAACATTCCTCTTTACTTTCAAGTAATAAAATGGCTTCAAATAGCTGCTCAGTAAATTTATCTCTTATAGTTCGGGCCAAAGTTTACACCCCTTTTCTAAAAATTACTCCCACTCTATTGTTCCGGGAGGTTTTGATGTGATATCATAAACAACCCTATTAACTTCTTTAACTTGATTAACAATTCTATTAGAAATAGACTGCATAAGCTCATACGGAAGTCTTGCCCAATCAGCAGTCATAGCGTCATCACTATTTACTGCTCGTAAAATAATAGGATAACCATAAGTCCTTTCATCACCCATAACCCCTACACTTCTTAAATCAGGTAGAACCGCAAAAGACTGCCAGATATCTCTATAAAGTCCAGCATCTCTTATTTCTTCTTGGACAATTGCATCTGCATTTCTTAAAATTTCTAGTTTATCCCAATCAACATCTCCAATAATCCTAATTGCTAAACCAGGTCCAGGGAATGGCTGTCTCCAAACAATCTCTTCTGGTAAACCTAAAACTTCACCTATTTTCCTTACCTCATCTTTAAATAGATAGTGAAGAGGTTCAACAAGTTCAAGATTCATCTCTTCTGGTAAACCTCCAACATTATGATGGCTTTTTATTGTTGCTGCCTTATCAGTTCCTCCACTTTCTATAACGTCAGAGTAAATTGTTCCTTGAACTAAATAACGAACATCTGATAAATTTTCAGCTTCTTCATCAAAAACCTGAATAAACTCATCACCAATTATTTTCCTTTTTTCTTCTGGATCCTTTACTCCTGCTAATCTATCTAAAAATCTTTCTTTAGCATCAACATAAATTAAAGGAATATTAAATTCCTCTCCAAAGGTTCTTTTTACTTGTTCAGCTTCTCCTTTGCGCAAAAGGCCGTGATCAACAAAAATACAGGTCAACTGATCACCAATAGCTTTATGTACTATAGCTGAAGCAACAGCAGAATCTACTCCCCCAGAAAGCCCACAAATAACTTTTCCGGTACCAACTTGATTTCTAATTCTCTCGACTTCTTCATTGATATAATCTGCCATATTCCAATTAGCATTAACTTTAACAATCCTAAATAAAAAGTTATGCAGCATTGTTTTACCATGAATAGTGTGATTTACCTCTGGATGGAACTGAACTCCATAAAAATCACGTTCAAAATCTGCCATAGCAGCTGCCTCAGTTAGCTCTGTTTTAGCAATCACCTCAAAGCCTGCTGGCACTTTTTTTACATGATCACCATGGCTCATCCAAACTTGTGAATAATTATCTATTTCTTTAAATAATTTTTTTTGTGTAAATAACTCTAAATTAGCTTTCCCATATTCTCCGTGCTCTGCTTTTTCAACCTGACCTGCTTCTAATAATTGTGCCATTAACTGCATTCCATAACAAATACCTAAAATAGGAATTCCTAATTCAAAAACACCTTGATCAACACCAGGTGCCTTGGGTGCTGTTACACTATCTGGTCCTCCAGAAAAAATTATAGCTGCTGGATCAATTTCTTTAATTTCTTCTAACTCAATATCATGCCCTCTAATTACAGAATAAACATTAAATTCTCTTACCCTTCTGGCAATCAGCTGACTATACTGACCTCCAAAATCAAGAATAAGTATTTTGTCGTAATCCATCAAATTCCCCTTCCGCTTTTATTTACTAAAGTATACAGGTTAAAGACTACAGTTGTCAAGCATAATAACAGCAATAAGATTAATTTCCCTCAAACAGTAAAACTCCCTTCTATTAGCTTAAAATAAATAGAAGGGAGTTGAAATAACTTAATAGTTAAATTAAAACGAATTTATTTTTTAACTGTGTTTGATTGCAGACTGTGCCGCTGCTAAACGAGCAATTGGAACTCTATAAGGTGAACAGGAAACATAATTTAGATTGTTTTTATGACAGAATTCAATTGATGAAGGTTCTCCACCATGTTCTCCACAAATACCAATCTTCAATCCTGGTTTTTCTTCTCTTCCCAGCTTAACTGTATTTTCAATTAATTTTCCTACACCATCCTGATCTAGAACCTGGAAAGGATCTTTAGCGAATATTTCCTGTTCTAGATATTCACTAATAAATTTACCAGCATCATCACGTGAAAATCCATATGTCATTTGAGTTAAATCATTAGTACCGAAGGAGAAGAAGTCAGCAAATTTAGCAATTCTATCAGCTAAAAGTGCAGCTCGAGGGATCTCAATCATGGTACCAATAGTGTAATTAATTTCTGTATCTGTATTGTCTAGTAATTCTGCAGCCACTTTTTCTGATTTTTCTCTTAAAATCTCGAGTTCTTTATCAGTTCCAACAAGTGGAATCATAATATCTGCTTTAACATCATAGCCATCCTCTTCTTTTACCTCAATTGCAGCTGAAATTATTGCTTTAACCTGCATTTCATAAATTTCAGGATAGCTAATACCTAAACGACAACCGCGATGACCTAACATTGGGTTCATTTCTTCTAAATCGCTAATTGTACGTCTCAATTCCTCAACAGAGATTGATAATTCTCCAGCTAGATTTTTAATATCTCTCTCATTTTGGGGTAAGAATTCATGTAGTGGTGGATCTAATAATCTTACAGTTACATTCCGATCCTCCATCACCTTAAAGATGCCTTTAAAATCTTCTTTTTGATAAGGGAATAATTTATCCAGAGCTTTTTTTCGCTTTTTCTTGTTGTCAGCAACAATCATTTCACGTACTGACATGATTCTTTCACTATCAAAGAACATATGCTCTGTCCGGCAGAGGCCAATACCTTCGGCTCCAAAATCAACTGCTACCTGAGCATCATTTGGAGTATCTGCATTAGTATAAACACCCATATCACGGTACTCATCTGACCATTCCATTAGCATTTTAAAGTTATCTGTTAAATGAGCATCTGTTGTTTCCACAATTCCGGCGTAAACTTCTCCAGTACTACCATTAAGAGAAATGTAATCTCCTTCATTAAATACTCGATCATCTACAAAAAACTGTCTTGTGCTTTCATCAACTTGGATGTCACCAGCACCAGCAACACAACATTTACCCATACCTCTAGCAACTACAGCTGCATGTGAAGTCATACCACCACGAGAAGTCAAAATACCATTAGATTTAACCATACCTTCAATATCTTCAGGTGAGGTTTCTTTACGTACTAGGATTACATCTTCACCATCAGCAGCAGCTTCAGCCGCATCTTCTGAATTAAAGTAAATCTTACCAATTGCAGCACCAGGAGAAGCTGCTAGACCAGTTGCCAATAAATCAGCTTTTTCTAACTCATCTTCTTTAAAATTAGGATGTAGAAGCTGACTAATATCTTCAGGGTCAATCCTCATAATTGCAGTTTCTTTGTCGATCAAACCCTCTTCTTCCATATCTACAGCAATATTAATTGCTGCATCTGCAGTTCTTTTACCAGTTCTTGTCTGCAGAAGGAATAAGTCTCCTTCTTGAATTGTAAATTCAATATCCTGCATATCCTTATAATGCTGTTCCAGTGTTTCTGTAACTTCCATAAACTCCTCATAAACTTCAGGCATTAAGTCCTTTAATTCACTAATATTTTTAGGAGTTCTAATACCAGCTACTACATCTTCGCCTTGAGCATTTAATAGGAACTCACCAAACACTTTATTTTCTCCAGTAGCAGGGTTACGAGTAAAAGCAACACCTGTACCAGAATTATCACCTATATTACCAAAAACCATAGTCTGAACATTTACTGCTGTACCCAAATCATGTGGAATATCATTATGATTTCTATAAGAAATAGCTCGATTATTATTCCAGGAACTGAATACGGCTTTGATAGCCATTAATAATTGTTCCTCTGGCTTTTGGGGAAATTCTATGTCTTTTCTATTTTTAATTAAAGCTTTAAAGTCCTTAATGATATCTTTTAAATCATCAACTGTAAGATCAGTATCATTATCATAATTCTTTTTCTCTTTTTTTCTTTCTAGATAGTTATCAAATTCATAACCTGGAATTCCAAGAACAACATTACCAAACATTTGAATCAATCGTCTATAACTGTCATAGGCAAAACGAGGATTGGAAGTCTTTTTAGCTAGTCCTTCTACACTCTTATCATTCAGACCTAAATTCAAAATTGTATCCATCATACCAGGCATAGAAATTACTGCTCCAGATCTTACGGATACTAAGAGAGGATCATTTACATCACCAAAATCTTTACCTATTGCATCTTCTAAATCTGATAAATGTTCAAAAATACTTTCTTTTAAACTATCTTCTAATTTTTCACCAATTTCAATATAATGAATACAGGCTTCTGTAGTGATTGTAAATCCTGGAGGTACCGGTAATCCGATTTTACTCATCTCCGCAAGATTGGCACCTTTACCACCCAACAATGACTTCATTTCTTTTTTTCCTTCTTCAAAAGCATAAACATATTTCTTCAACAAAACCCCTCCTTTTGTTAGTTAAGATCATTTATGATATCAATGACTAAATTTGCTGCTTCTTCAACAGCCTTTTTAGTCATATCAATTACTGGACAGCCAAGTTTCTTCATTATTTTTTGAGCATATTCCAATTCCTCATAAATCTTTTCAATTGACACATAATCTACACTATTATCAAGTCCCAAAACTTTAATTCGTTCACGTCTAATTTCTATTAGATCAGATGGATCAATCATCAAACCAATTATTTTTTTTCTTGGTACTTCAAATAATTGATCAGGAACTTTAGAACCTGTCACAATTGGAATATTAACTACTTTGTAATTTTTGTGGGCTAAATACATACTCAAAGGAGTTTTAGAAGAACGAGAAACTCCAATCAATACTATATCAGCCTTTAATATCCCCCTGGGGTCTTTACCATCATCATATTTTACTGCAAATTCTACAGCTTCAACTCTTTTAAAATAATTTTCGTCTAATTTGCGAATAACTCCAGATTCTCTTAATGGTTCCTGGTTTAAAAAACTACTAAATTTGTCTAAACTGGGAGCCATGATATCAATATATGTTATATTTTTTTGATCACAAACTTTTTTAAGATATTCAGAAATTTCCTGATTAACTATTGTGTAAACAAAAATTGAATTTTTAACATCTACATTATCAATAATATTATCAATTTTAACTACACTCTCAACATAGGGATATTTTTTGATTTCATAATCTGTATTCTTATACTGTTCTGCTGTAGCTCGAGCAACCTGCTCAGCCGTATCACCTACTGAATCTGATAATACATATATCACAAAACTCTTTTTCATCTAATCACCTACCCTACACACTTTTTTATTTAAAAAAATATTTATCTATCACCACCTGTATTATTTTCTATTTTTTGCAAAAAAAGTATTTACTTTTCGCAAAAAATTATGAATTTTTAAATTAAAGTCGTATTATTAAAGTCGTATTAATTTATATAAAAATAAATTAGCCTTTTTAAAGAATATTAAATACTGTGGTTAATATAAAGATAAAACTTTAATTTAATCCTTCATATTAATATATATTTTCTCTTATAATATTTATTCTCTATTAATCAAAAAAATCCTTTTTTAAAAGAAGAAAATCTCAATTTATAATTTA
>Ga0208033_10020_pt1 | contig 36819 bp, 29 predicted proteins | sample Shrwel1BS1Day87_FD_187539 | JGI IMG/M metagenome (GOLD analysis project Ga0208033, IMG submission 187539) | Subsurface microbial communities from deep shales in Ohio, USA - Utica-3 well 1 S-1-Day87 (SPAdes) (version 2) ... | reverse complement strand
TATAAGGGTACGGTATTTTGGGGGTGACTGCAATGACTTTTTTATTCTGCAATAATAGGGAATTTTAGTTTGCAACTTCCGGGAATACTACTTTGCAATTCCCGGTAATTTTAGTATACAACAAATATTAAGTTAGTCTGTCTATTAATTTCTTCTTCGTAATGTTCCAATATTTCATCTAAGATATATTTCTTTTTTTTAGTTTCTTTATCATAAGGTCGATATTCATTTTTCATTTTCAGCACACTATTTTTGGATATTAAATAGTTTCCATCTGCCGATTTTTTTGCTTTGAGAAGACCTCTTGCAATTCTTCTATAAATAGTATTTCTACATATGTGCAATATGTTTCTTGTTTCCATTACTGAAATGTATTCATCTGATTTCACTTTGTCAATTTCATATGAATAAGTATTTAAATTTAGTATTTCACTTATCTTTATATCACTTTTATTTTTCCAATATTTGTTTTTAACATACTCAATGATTTCATTTGTTTCTACATACCATTTGTCTTTACCTCCAGCTTTAAATGCTGATTCAAACTCATTATTTCTAACTAATGCAAATATTTTAGCTTGGCTTTTATTTAGTAAATATGACAATTCTCTTATATCTAGATAATCCTTTTTATCAAATTTATCCATTTCACATCACTCCGTTATTTAATTTCTTAACAAATAATCTATACCCGATCCAAATATTATATGGTTGCTATAAATATCATTTTTTAGTTTATTGAATCATTCATTATAAGATTTCTAAAGTTATTTTTCTTAGAATGGTTTTCCCTGGTACCATTCCTTAATGATAGAATATCTAATTTTGAAACCATATGCTCACCAGTAGGAAGACTAATTCCACTAATCAAACCTTCATTAATTTTTTTATAAATAAATTCTTCTGGAACATTAAGGATATTCTTTGCACTTGCAATATAAATATATTTGTCATTATTGTTTATTATGCTGTATAAATCTTCTAGATTATAAGTGTCATTACAATTTTCATTAATGAATTCAAGCACTTCGCTTTTTTTTACTAACCACCTGTTTGTATTTTTAGTCTGATAAGCTGTCTTAAATAAATTATCTTTTAACTTCTCTATTATAGTGCTAACGGCGAATATTTTTTTTAGTTGGCTTACTGTAAAGTAATTGTTTTTAATTTTGGCTTTATTTTCTAAAAATTCAAAAACACTTTTTTGGGAAACCTCATAGTGTCCTGAAAAATTTCTTTTACCTTCTATAATTCTCCTTTTTAAATAACGATAAAGGGTATTGTTACATAGGTTCAACAAGTTTTTAGTTTCTTTTATAGAAATAGTTTTTTCATTTAAAGAAGACTCTTTATTTGAAGCCTTTATTATCATTTTATCAAGGTTTTCTTTAGTTATTTGTTCTTTTGTTTCACTATAAATTTTAACAATTTCTTCTTTTTTAACATACCATTTATTCCATTTACCTTGTTTTTTTGCAGTTTTGTAAATTCCATCTCTTAGTTGTCTTCTAATTGAGTTATGACTTTCGTTAAAAATTATACAGATTTCATTGACATCATAATAATTTTTCCTTTCAATATTTTTTACCATTGTTTTTCTCCTCTCTAATTTTAATTGCTTATTATTTCGATAAACTAAATTTTTAACTTTTAATATTAAACGCTAATTGATATCATAAGTTTACATCCCCCCCTTGTTTTTCTTTTATGATTAAATATTATCATTTGGTTGAGAATGGGTCATTCGGAGTTTAAAATTTTAAACTGAGAAAGGTGATAATCATGAAAAGATATGTCATGCATATCTATAGATTGTTAATGAACAAAGAGTTTAGAGAAGAAATTATTAATTTTAGAGAAAAATGGCATGAATTATTTCATTCGAATCAATTTCCAGATTTAAATAGAATTAAGAAAAAACCACCAGTAGATTTTAATGATAAAGAAATAGATTACCTTCATCCAAATAATATTCTTGATAACGATTTTTTTGTCCTTCCCAAACATTGGGATTTAGCGGCACAAAAACATGGTTTAAAAAAATATCAGGATTATCTTAATATAACCAAAGCTTATAAAGGTATTGGCGGTTATTCTTTTAAAAATAATAAAATTTATGTGAATAAAGATAATACAACCAAAAAAATATATCGCGAATTTATTAACTTGTTAAATAAATACAACTTTCCATTCCTGGTTCATGAAATAAATTTTGATTTTATTTATGCTAATAAAAAATTTGGGAAATTACCAGTTGAACATCTTGTTTTTTCCCACCCTTTATATTATTTTTTGAGCAGTTTATCTACATTTAAAATTGAATATTTTTTAGGTAAACCTGAAGATATAAAGAATAAGAAAGTGAAATCTGCAGATGTATTTGATCCCAAAGATTTCTTATTATATAATCTTAATATTTCATATTTTAATATTAATTATTCAGTTCATTTATTTACTCAATATCAAAATAAACAGATCATTAAATTATTAGAAGATAATAATTACAGTAAACAAGATATTTTAAATAGAATAGAAAATGGATTCTTTTTAGAGGGATTTAAAAAAGAGTTTGGATATTATTTGGATAATTTACCAAATCTTTATTTAACAACTGGTGAGGTTCAAAATACAAAAAATTGGGATATGATTTACGACTTTCTAAAATTAAAGGGAGATTTTAAAAAAGGGAGTCACATACCCTTAGATGAGAAAAGAAAACGGTTTATTATGAATTTAAATAACGAAGTAAGAGACAAAACATATCAAGAGTTAGGTTTAGATAAAAATAGGTGTGTTAGTAATATGCATGATATTTTAAATGACTTTAATTAATAAAAAAGTTCTCCATTTAAATTTTTAAACTCAGAATGATCTTGTTTCTCCTGGTTTATATAATATAACTATCATTAGATTGAGGAGAGAGTAATTTATGATAGCTAATTATTATAATTCAGAAAAAAATATTATTGATAATAATTTAATGCAAACTTTAGCATTAAAATCAAGAAAAGATTTAGCTTTTTGCTTATCGATAAATGATTTAGTTTCGATTTTGCCATATGGAAAAACTAAAATCTATGAATTATTAAATTGTGGTAAAATACCTGCTAAAAAAATAGAAGGAAAATGGATAATTCCTAGAGATAAGTTTTTAGCTTGGTTTTACAGTAGTCCTGAGGAAGAAGTTTTTTAAATAATACCTTCATTTTTTTGTATAAGAATAGTGGAGCGAAATAAAAGGAGGTATTATTTATGGCACATATTAGAAAAACTGCCAGTGGAAGTTACGAAGCTTTTGTTGATATGGGCAGAGATCCCGGTACTGGGAAAAGAAATAGAATATCTAAAACTCACAATACTAAAAAAGAGGCAAAAATTTGGGTGGCTAAGAAAACACAGCAAAGAGAAACTGGTTATGGATTTAGTCTTAATAAGTTGAATGTCAGGGAATATTTCAATAAGTGGTTAAGAGAATATGCAAAACAGAACCTTTCTCCAACAACTTATGATGGTTATAAAATGATTGTAAAAAAACATATAATTCCTGCTTTGGGAGCTTTAAAAATTGAAGAAGTAAAGCCTCTTCATATTGTTGAATATCAAAATAGAAAGTTGAGAACTGGTAGAAAAGATGGTAAGAAAGGTGGTTTGTCAAAGAAAACTGTTTTGCAGCATCACCGTGTGCTAAACAAAGCCTTTAAACAGGCTGTTATGTGGAGATTATTAAGTCATAACCCTATGGAAGCTGTATCTGCCCCAAGGCCCAAACAACCTGAAATTAACTTTCTGACTAGAAATGAAATCGATGAACTATTAAAGCTTGCTGAAAAAGATGATCAATGGAGTTATTATTTTATTTATCTTGCAGTTAATACTGGAATGAGAAGAGGTGAATTATTAGGGTTAACATGGGATCATGTTGATTTTGAAAAGCAAACTATCCATGTTAAGCAGAATTTAGTAAGGTCTAAAGAGGATGGAGTAGTTATAAAAAGTCCTAAAAATCGTTCCAGCAGAAGAGTTATAAAAATCGAAAAAGACGATGTCAAAATACTAATCCAACTAAAGAAAATTCAAAATGAAAATAAATTATTATTTGGGTCTGAATATAATAACAAACATAACTTTGTTTTTGCAAAGGCTAATGGAGAAATGCTTTATCCCAATACTGCTACAAAGCGTTTCAGTGCTTTAGTTAAAAAGTTGAATTTTGAAAATGTCAGGCTGCATGATCTTCGTCATTCACATGCAACATTAATGTTGCAGGCTGGTGTTCATCCCAAAGTAGTTCAAGAAAGGCTTGGACATGCAACTATTACAACTACTTTAAATACTTATTCGCATGTTATTCCAACTTTACAGGAGGAATCAGTTAAGAAATACAAGAAGTATATGAATTCGTATTAACTTTAAAAAGTATATTCACCTATTTCATATATAAATTTAGCAACTAATATATTTTCCTAAATACACTCCTTAAGTTAACCCTACTATAAAATTATTAAGTGTTTTATAGTAGGGTTATTATTATATTAATTTCATTATCATCTTTTAAATTAATTAATGTAAAAGAGGTATTAAAACTTTATTATGTTCAAATGGCAGGATTATGGCAGGATTTACCCCTGAAACACAAAAAGACCCGCCTCTCGGCAGGTCTCTAAAATGGGCATCAGCCCTTAATATTCAATGGCGGAGAGACAGGGACTCGAACCCTGACACCTTTCGGCTTCACCGGATTTCAAGTCCGGCTCCTTAGCCAATTCGGACATCTCTCCACTTATGTCACGAATAATATTGTACTATAGATATTCATTTCTGTCAAGAGATTTCAAAAATTAATTTAGAATATTTTTTTATAGTCTAAAATATCATTTCCAGATGAAATATCTTAATATTTCATCTTTAATATATTCTATGTTATAATTAATTTGGTATGTGTCGTTTATTCGGTAGAAGTTATTTTTTTGCCTTTATACTAACCCAGACATGTATTTTTTTAATTATAATTACTAAAACAGATTTTTCTGAAAGGAGAAAAATATGAGCTGTTCTTTTAAAATAGAAGTTATTGATATGCCAGGAGTAACAAGCCGTCTGCTTAATCTGGTTGATGATTTAAATATTAATCTGATGGCAATGGAGGTAGTTCCTGGAGAAATTTATATTCGAGTTGGTGATTTACCGGAGTGTAAAAAGGTAAAAAGAGAAGAACTGCTTGTTGAATTAAAACACTTAGATTTTGTAAAAGAAGTATCTGATATAGAATATATGCCCTTTGAAGTTAAAGAGCAGGAATTAAAGACTGTAATGAATAATCTAAAAGAAGGAATTGTTGCTATCGATAAATATGGAAAAATTAGCACCATGAATAAGTCAGCTGAGGTTATCTTAAATGTTTCACTAAAAAAATCAATTGGAAAAGATATTAGAGATATTTTAGATTCAGATCGACTTCCTATTATTGAAAGTTTAAAAAAGAAAAAGAAAATAGAAAACGAGGAGATCTTAATTGAGGGAGATTATGGTAAGTCTCACTATTTCACTACAACCACTCCAATTTTTGATGAGGATAATAATTTGATTGGAGCAGTTGCTTCAATGAAAGATATAGATGAGGTTAGAAAACTTTACAATACAATTCATGAATCACCAAAAATTGAATTTAATGATATCATTCACCAAAGTGATAAGATGGAACAGTTAATTGAATATGCAAAAAGATCAGCTAAAAATGATTCAACAATATTTATTAGAGGAGAAAGTGGAACAGGAAAAGAACTCTTTGCTAGAGCTATTTATTCTGCAAGTTCCAGAAGCCAGGAACCTTTTGTGGCAGTTAATTGTGCTGCTTTACCTGATTCTTTATTAGAGAGCGAGCTTTTTGGTTATGAAGAAGGATCATTTACCGGTGCCAAAAAGGGAGGCAAACAGGGCCTTTTTGAAATTGCGGATAAAGGCACAATATTTTTAGATGAAATTGGAGAAATGTCAGCACATCTGCAGGCAAAACTTTTACGAACTCTGGAACAAAATCAGATTAGAAAAGTTGGCGGAGACCAGATGATCAACATTGATGTACGGGTGATTGCTGCCACAAACAGAAAAATTGAAGAGATGATCCGGGAAAATAAGTTTCGGGAAGATTTATATTATCGACTTAACGTAATTCCAATTATTATTCCACCTTTGAGAGAAAGAAGAGAAGATTTATTTGCTTTAAGTAAATATTTTATCTGGAAAATTACAAATAAGATGGGGATTCCGAATAAGCATCTAAGTCCGGCAGCTAAAAAAAAGATAATGAGTTACGACTGGCCTGGAAATGTGCGTGAACTTAAAAATGTTCTAGAAAGAGCTATTAATTTTGTCTCATCATTAGAGATTACAGCAGATGATATTATATTTGATAGATTACGACTGCAAAACAACAATTACTTAAATAGAAGAGCAGGAGACTATGATGAAGATAGTTTTTTAGAAGGTAATTATATTGATATTAAGGAAATATCTTCAATTAAAAAAATGGTAGGAGAATTAGAAAAAATGGTTATTTCTCATACTTTAAATGAGGAACAGAGCCTGCGTAAGGCAGCAGAGGTACTTGGAGTATCTCATACTACTGTTTTAAACAAGGCTAAAAAGTACGATTTGAAATAAAACTTTCCACTTGTAAAGATATCTTTACGGCAATAAAAAGCTATAAATTAAAGATATTTAGGTTTAATTTAATTTAAAAACAGATAATTGAACTTTTAGATCTGTAAACATTATTTAACATTATTCTAAATTTTAAAACAATTTACACTAATTTTAAAGTTAAAAATTAATTATCTATAATTTGAAAAAATAATTTTGCGGCTATAATTACTGTCATAACAAAGATTGTTAATAGAACTCCTCCTGATTTTTAAATTGTGGCACACTAATTGCAATATAATATAGGTGAAAGCAATTCAATAAATAAAGTTTTATTTAAATTTAAATTAATTACAGGGGGTTTTTATTTTGGAAAAGAAAGATTTAGGAAAATTAGGTTTTCAGTCACTTTGTTGTCATGCAGGTCAGTATGCTGATCCACAGACAGGTGCTCACAACACACCAATTTATCAAACTTCAACCTTTGCCTTTAAAAATGTTCAGGATGGAGCAGACAAATTTGCTGGAGAAAAAGAAGGATATATTTACACAAGACTTGGTTTAATGGAAGAGATTCTGCCTAGATATGGAATTGAAGTAACATTTGCAGATTTATCTGATTTAGACAATGTAGATGAGTATCTGCAGGATAATACTAAACTTGTTTATTTAGAAACACCTTCAAACCCAACTCTAAACTTAGTTGATATTGAAGCAATCAGCGAAAAAGCTCACGCAGCAGGAGCAAAAGTAATTGTAGATAATACTTTTATGACTCCTTATCTTCAAAATCCATTAGCTCTAGGTGCAGACATGGTTGTTCACAGTGCAACAAAATATATTGGCGGCCATGGTGATGCTATTGCTGGTATTATCGCTGGTAAAGAAGAAATGCTAGCTGAAATTAGAATGACTACCCTTAAAGATTTTGGTGGAATCATTAGCCCATTTAATGCTTGGTTATTACTAAGAGGTTTAAAAACTCTTCCAATCCGTGTTGACAAGCATACAGAAAATGCAATGGAAGTTGCTGAATTTTTAGAAGCTCATGATAAAGTAGAAAGAGTATTCTATCCAGGCTTAGAAAGTCATCCTCAGCATGATTTAGCTAAAAAGCAGGCATCTGGTTTTGGTAGTATGATTAGCTTTGAACTTGAAGGTGGCTATGATGCAGGTGAGAAGATGATGAACAATGTTAATTTAGCTACTTTAGCAGTTAGTTTAGGTGATGTTGATACATTAATTCAGCATCCAGCTTCAATGACACATGCTCCAGTACCACGTGAAGAAAGATTAGCTGCAGGTATCACTGATGGATTAGTTAGAATTTCTATTGGTATTGAGAATGTTGAAGATATTATTGCTGATTTAGAAAATGCACTAGCAGTATTATAACTTTATAAGCGAAATTTTTTCTAATTAAGAAAATCAATTTAATAAGTAATACCAAATAAAAATCACTGTATAAGATAGATCCTCCTGAAAAATGGAGGGTCTAATAATGAAATAATACTCAGAAAATTTAAAAAACAAATTTAATGGGGGTTAAGCGTAAATGAAAAATCAAGTTGAAAAACTGGATAAAGGAAATCCTGTAGCACTAATACCTTTATTTGTCTTTTTAGTATTATATTTAGGGATGGGTATTTATTTCTCTATGCAGGGAGTGGAAATGGCATTTTATCAGTTTCCAGCTCCAATTGCTGCTCTAGTCGGAATTGTAGTTGCTTTTTTTATGGCTTCTGGTTCAATGGAAGAAAGAGTTTCATCTTTTATTAAAGGTGCTGGAGAAAATAATGTTATTATAATGTGTATGATTTATCTATTGGCTGGAGCTTTTTCAGCTGTTTCCCAAGCAGTAGGTGGAGTAGATGCAACTGTAAATTTAGGTCTTTCAATTATCCCTTCACAGTTTTTATTACCAGGATTATTTGTGATAGCAGCTTTTATTGCAACTGCTATGGGTACTTCAATGGGAACAATTGGAGCTGTAGTTCCAATTGCTGTGGGTATTGCTTCTAAAGCTGCACTGCCATTACCATTAACTATCGGTGCTGTTATTGGTGGAGCGATGTTTGGTGATAACCTTTCTATTATCTCTGATACAACAATTGCTGCAACTCAGACCCAGGGTGTTGAGATGCGGGATAAGTTCAAAATGAATCTTTTAATTGTTTTGCCGGCTGCGATTCTTACTTTAGTATTCCTCTTTTTTGCAGGAGACACAGCAGTTCAGGCTTCACAATATTCTTATGAAATTATTAAAGTAGTTCCCTATATTGCCGTTTTAGTCTTTGCCTTAATTGGTGTCAACGTTTTTATAGTTTTATTTGGTGGAATGCTTTTATCAGGTTTAATTGGTATTATATTTGGTGATTTTACATTTATTGCAATGGCTCAAGAAGCATATGCTGGTTTTAATAGTATGACAGAGGTCTTCTTCTTATCCATGTTTGCTGGAGGTTTGGCAGCGATGATACGGAAAGAAGGCGGATTACAGTATCTAATTTATGCAATTTCCAGTCGGATTAAGAGCACCAAGGGGGCAGAACTTGGAATTGCTGCCTTAGTTAGTGTGACAGATGTTTGTACAGCAAATAATACTGTTGCTATTATCATTAGTGGACCACTGGCTAGAAATATAGCGATCGAAAATAATGTTGATTTACGACGTAGTGCTAGTCTTTTGGATATTTTTGCCTGTGTCTGGCAGGGAATAATTCCATATGGAGCTCAGATCTTATTAGCCGGTTCATTAGCTGAAATATCTCCGATCCAAATTATTCCTAATCTGCATTACAATTTCTTAGTTTTAATTGCGGGACTCTTAGCGATTTATTTTGCTTTCCCAAGTGCAGATAAACTTTTTGCTAAAAAAGCACCAGCACAGCAAAAAAAGAGTGCATAATTAAAACTGATTCTCTAATAAAAAACATATAAATAAAAAATAACTGGAATAAAAATAGGTGGAGCGACAATTAGCTTCAGAAATTAGCTTAAATCATAATTTCTGGGAAAATTGGCTCCACCTTTTTAATGTTATAATTAAAAAAATTATTTAATTTCTTCTTTGTGTAAAAGCATTTCATCTAGACTGTCACCATCAACAACCATCGGGAACATTGTTTCCTCTTCTTCCATAATAAAGTCCAGTAGATAGGGCTTTGGACTATTGATAGCTTCTTCAATTGCTGGTCTTATATCTTCTACTTTTTCAATTCTAATTGCATTAAAGTTAGAAAAAGCTTCTGCCAATTTAACAAAATCAGGAATCATTTCTTCTGGACACTCTTCGCCTCCTGCAGAACAGTCAGGTGGGCAGGAAACATCTTTTCTTAAACAGGTTGAGAAGTAATTTTTATCCTGGTAAACTTCCTGCAGCTGTCTAATCATACCTAGCTGTTTATTGTTAAAGATAACTATATTTATCGGTAGATTTTGTTTGGCAATTGTCGCCATATCCTGCATATTCATCATAAAACTTCCGTCACCAGCGATAGCTACAACTTTTTTATCTGGGTTGCCCAGTTGAGCTCCAATGGCAGCTGGAAAACCAAAGCCCATGGTGCCTAAACCACCTGAAGAAATAAAAGACCTTGCCTCAGTATATTTATAATAATGGGCTGCCCACATCTGATGCTGTCCTACTTCGGCAGTAATAATAGTATTTGTTGGGCTGACATTATAAATTTCTTCCATAACCTGGCGGTGGGTCAGCTTGCCTTTTTTAGGCTGATATGCTTTTTGATGATGTAGATCCCGCCATTCATCAATCTGCTGCAGCCATTCTGGGTGTTCATTTTCAGTAATTTTTTTATTTAATTCTTTTAAAACAAACTTTACATCTCCTACAATTGGAATATCAATGTAGAGCCGTTTACCAATTTCAGCAGGGTCAATATCAATATGAATGATTTTAGCATTAGGGGCAAATTTATCAATTTTTCCGGTTACCCGATTGTCAAATCTTGCTCCAACAGCAATAATCAAATCAGCATTATGTATTGCCTTATTTGCCTGAGTTGTTCCGTGCAGTCCTAACATTCCCAGACTTAGAGGACTTGTGCTGTCAAAAGAGCCTAGCCCCATCATAGTTGTTGTAACAGGAATTCCACTCTTATTCGCTAGTTCTCTTAATTCCTGACTACCATTTGAGTTAATAACTCCTCCTCCAGCATAAATTACCGGAGTTTTTGCAGTATTTATAGCTTCAGCTGCTTTTTTGATTTGAAGCCCATGTCCCTTTTTGGTTGGGTTATATCCAGGCAAATAAACTTTATCCGGATAGTTAAAGTCTGCAGTTTGCATTAAAATATCCTTCGGTATATCAATTAAAACTGGGCCTGGTCTACCTGTTTGGGCAATGTAAAAAGCTTCTTTAATAGTTTGGGCCAGATCATTAATATCTTTAACTAAATAGTTATGTTTGGTTATTGGTGCAGTGACACCTCTGATATCTGCTTCCTGAAAAGCATCTGTACCGATGGCAGACATCGGTACCTGGCCTGTAAAAGCTACAATTGGAATAGAGTCCATATTAGCTGTAGCCAGACCTGTAACTAAATTAGTACCTCCAGGGCCAGATGTTGCTACACAGACCCCAGCTTTTCCGGTTGCTCTAGCATAACCACCTGCAGCATGGATAGCTACCTGCTCATGGTAGGGCATTACAAATTTTATTTTTGATTTACGAAATTCTTCAAAAATAGGTAAAACGGCTCCTCCAGGGTATCCGAAAACTAATTCTACCTGCTCTTGGTTCAAAGACTCAATAAAGATTTCAGCACCTGATAGTTTTTTCATAATTTCAACTCCTCTTAATATTTAGATTATAATTTTTAAAAAATATAAAAAACCCCTCATCTCAAATAACAGCTTAAATCTATTATCTGGGACGAGAGGTTTAATCACGTGGTACCACCCTAATTCACTATTAATAAAGTTAATAGCCTCAATAAGTACTTTGAAAATAAAAAAGCACTTCAGTACAAGGTAACGGATGCAAAACTTAGCCGACAAGACCTACTTGATTCAGCCTTACTGTTCAAGGATGAGAGTAATAATAAAATAGATACGGCTTCCAGCAAATACCGATTCTCTGTCATCATATTTTTATTATTCATTTCCTATCAAAACATTTGTAATATTTAAATTGTATGAATAAAAGTATAATAAATTATTTTCTTCTTGTCAAATGAAAAATTTGTTAATCAAAAAAATAATAAATTTTTTCTATAAAAATAAAGGTCTTTTTTTTAGAATGAAGAATTAATATAATATAGAACAAAGTCGACAGTATACAGTAAACAATATTTCGGGGAGTGAGTAAAATTAAAAATATCAAAAAAATGTTTTTTAATAGTATCAAGTTCAAATTGACAGTTGTTTTGCTATTGATTGCTCTGGTTCCATTAGCTATAGTAAGCTATTTTCAAATTAAAAATGTTGAAGGAATAATTGAAAACTCATTTATAGAGTCAACTAAAAGAGAAGTAACTCAGGTAGATAATGCAATTAATTTATATTTTCAACAGTTAAAAGCTAATACAGAATTTTTAGTTAAAAACGAATACATAGCTCAGGTGGACAATAATATAACCAAATATTTAAATAACAGTAATGATAATTTAATGATGACTCCATCCCAAAATGGTGGGGTTGAAGAAGATATATTTTATCTATTTGATGATTTTTCAAAAACTCATCCAGAAGTATCATATATTTATATAGGGACAAAAGATGGGGGGATGATCCAGCATCCAGAGGGTACTGTTGGTAGTAATTATGATCCTAGAGAAAGACCTTTTTATAAAGTTGGTGCCAATAATAAAGATAAGGTTTCTTTAACAGAACCATATTATTGGGAAGCAGATGATACAGTTAACATTGGTGCAGTAAAGGCATTCAATAATGAAGCAGGAGAATTTATGGGGGTATTAGGAATTGATATTGGTTTAAATAGTCTAACCTCCTTAATTAAAGACATTACAATTGGAAAAGAAGGCTTTATCATTTTAGCAGATGATCAAAATAATATTCTGGCACATCCTAGAAAATCAGAATTAACTTTTGAAAATATTTCCAAATTAGGTGTAGAAGCTTTAAATGAAAATTTAAATCAAAGTGAAAATAATTCTTTTGAAGGAATAATGGGTGGAGAAGAATATTTATTTAATACATATAAATCCCAAGAGACTTCATGGAATTTTATATCTGTAATACCTAAAAGAGAATTACAAGCTCAGATAAATCAAATGTATAAACAAATAATTACTATTATTTTAGCTTTATTAGTAATAATCACTATACTTGCTTTGTATATTTCAAAAATAATATCCGATCCAATTATTGAAGCGACCAATTTTTCTAAAGAAATTGCTTCGGGCAACTTAAATGCTGAAAAAATAAAGGCTAAAGGAAATAATGAAATATCAATTTTATCTGAGGCTTTAAATGGAATGCAGGATGATTTAAGAGATATGATATCTCAAATTAACAATATAGCTTTAGATTTATCATCATCTAGTGAGGAACTTAGTGCCTCTGGAGAAGGTCTGGAAGATTCGGCTGAAAAAGTGGGAGCTTCTATTGAGCATGTTGCTTCTGGTGCTGAGGAACAATCAGCCCAAACTGAAGAAAGTACAGCAGTGGTGGCTGAATTGAGTAAAGAGATAGATAATATCGATCAAATGTCAAAGAATATGAAAAGTGAAACAAAATTAGTGATGAATAATATTGAAAATGGAAGCGAATCTATGGAAAGTTCCATCGAGAAAATTGAAAGTGTTAATAAGAATACTAAACAGGTCTCAGATAGCATTGGTGAGTTAGGTGTTTTATCTGAAGAGATAGGAAATATCGTTAATTTAATAAATGGTATTGCATCTCAAACAAATCTTTTGGCTTTAAACGCAGCTATTGAGGCGGCAAGGGCTGGCGAAGCTGGACGTGGTTTTAGTGTTGTTGCAGACGAGATTAGAAATTTAGCTGAAGAATCTTCTAAAGCTACTGAAAAAATAGAAGTATTAATCAAGGACATACAAGCAGGTGTCAATAATTCGGTAGATAAAATGAACGAAACCGAAGATGTTGTTAAAAGCAGTGTTGATGTTATTGAAAATACCAAAGTCTCTTTTGACAAAGTTAAAGCAGTTTCAGTTAAATTAAGTGAGATTATCGAAAACATTGACCTCAAAACCAATAAAGTTAACAGGAAGGGTAAAGAAGTGGCAGAAATAATTAATCAAATTGCTGCAGTTAGCGAAGAATCTGCTCAACGCTCAGAGGAGGTTGCTTCTTATAGTCAGGAACAGCTTAATTCAACTAAAGAGGTAGTTAAATCAGCTAAAAGATTAGCAGAAACAGCAGAAAAATTAACAGAAACAGTAAATAAGTTTAATTTATAGGCAAAGGATTTTTTAAGGAGAAATATTTATGTCTTTTAAAAATCTTCATCATATTAAAAGAGCTTTTAGAGAGACTGATGTCATCTGTATTATAGATAAGAATGCTAGAATTCTTTATTACAATAATTATAATGATATTCATAACAAGCTGGGAACTGAGGAAGTGGTGGGTAAGCCATTTTTAGAGGTTTACCCCTGGCTTGATTGGGAAACAAGTACCGCCTTAAAAGTTCTGAAAACTGGTGAGGCAGTAGTCAATCAACCACAGGTTATGCAGTTGGATGATGGAACAGAGGTTAACTCAATTAATACGGCTTTTCCCTTAAAAAATGAAGAAGGTATTTTAGGAGTTGTTTTCTTATCCTATGATATAAATAGTATTGTTAGTACTGTTGAAAGTGAATCTCAGAATGAACGTGAACATAATCTAGGTTCAAAATATCAGTTTTCGGATATTATTACCAGAAATGCAGAAGTTATGCGGATTATTGCTCAGCTTAAACGGGCTGCTAAATTTGATTCTAATATTTTGATTTATGGTGAGACAGGTACCGGCAAAGAACTTTTTGTGCATTCAATTCATAATACAAGTAATAGAGCATCTAAGCCATTTATCTCGCAAAATTGTGCTGCTATCCCAAAAAACTTAATGGAGAGTTTGTTTTTTGGCACAACTAAAGGAAGCTTTACCGGCTCCGAAGAGAAAAAAGGGTTATTTGAATTAGCAAATGGAGGAACTATATTCTTAGATGAAATTAATTCGATGCCGCTTTCGCTGCAGGCCAAACTGCTGCGGGTTTTAGAAAATGGTAAGGTTCGCAGAATTGGAGGTAGAAAAGAATATAAGACTGATGTTAGAATTATTGCTTCAACAAATGAGAAAATTGATGATTTGTTAACAGCAAATAAAATTCGCGAGGATTTATTTTATAGGATGAGTGTAATAAATGTTGAAATACCACCTCTGCGAGAAAGAAAAGACGATATAAAAGTTTTAGCTGATCATTTTATAAATGATTTTAATAAGAAATTTTCTAAAAATATAGAAGGTATAGATACCAAAGTTGAAAAAATATTTCTTAAATACAGCTGGCCCGGTAATGTGAGAGAGTTTAAAAACTGTATCGAAGGAGCCTTCATAAATAGTATAAATGACAGCAAAATAAGGTTAGAAGATATTCCTAAATATATTTTAGAAAAGACCGGTTCTGCCAAGAATTATCAAAAATCAGAGTTTGAAGCAGTAAAAAAATTGTCTTTAAAAGAAAATATTAAAGAATTAGAAAAACATCTAATAACAGCTACCCTAAAAGAAACTGGAAATAATATAAGCCGCACAGCTAAAAAATTATCTATTTCAAGACAGTCGCTTTATAACAAATTAGAAAAATATGAGCTTGAACTTTCCTAGTTTGATCTTTATTAGCTTGACACCTGTCAACTTTTTGGACAGTAAAGTAATATAAAATAACTTTGAATTGATAGAAAAAATTGAATATTTATAAAAATGAATTCTATTTTGACTGAGATGCCTGTCAAATAAGGAACGGCATAAATATTGCATTATATAATAGTGGAATATTAATTTAGGAGGTCAAAAAATGGATAAAAAATATTCAAGTTTATTTGAACCGTTAAAAATTGCTGGTCTCGAGATCAAAAATAGAATCGGGATGGCACCGATGGCTGCATCGGGCTTAATCAATGCTGATAATGCCTTTGATCAAAGAGCAGTTGACTATTATGTCGAAAGGGCAAAAGGAGGAGCGGGTTTAATTATCACAGGTGGTGTGGAAGTTGAAAATACTATTGAACAGACACACACCGGGATTTTTCAAAATATTTCAACAAACCCAACCGCCTTTAAATTAACAGCCAGTGAAATGGTAGAGAGAGTGCAGGCCCATGGAGCAAAAATATTCCTGCAGCTGACTATGGGATTTGGCAGGTCACTATTTTTAGATCTAGTGGACAGCCATCCGGTTGCTCCTTCGGCTGTGCCTCACTTCAGCCAGCCTGAGATTACCTGTCGGGAATTAAAAACTGAAGAAGTAGAATTTATGATTCAAAAAATGATAGATGCTGCAGTTTTAGCAGAAGATATCGGTTTTGATGGGGTAGAAGTTCATGCAATGCACGAAGGCTATTTAATTGATCAGTTTGCCTTATCACTATTTAATAATCGGACAGACAAATATGGCGGAAATTTAGAGAACAGACTTCGGGTAGCAACTGAGATTGTTGAGGGGATTAAGAAAGAGTTAGGAAATGATTATCCTGTTATTTTAAGGTATGGAGTAAAAAGCTGTATCAAAGAAGTTCATCAGGGTGGTTTACCTAATGAAGATTATCAGGAAAAGGGAAGAACTCTGGAGGAAGGTCTCAAAATAGCTGCCATGCTTGAAGAGGTAGGATATGATGCCCTTAATGCAGATTTAGGTTCATACGAAGGATTATACTGGGCTCATCCACCAACATATATGGACCATGGACTTTATTTACCCTATGTTCAGAAATTAAAAGAGGTAGTTGATGTTCCAATTTTAACTGCCGGCAGATTAGATGATCCAGAACTGGCAGCTCAGGCGGTTGGAGAAAGACAGGTTGATATGGCTTTAATTGGTCGCGGCTTATTAGCTGATCCAGATTGGCCCAATAAAGTGAGATATCAAAAATTAGATAAAATTAGACCCTGCTTAGCCTGTCATGATGGCTGTATGGGGAGATTAGAAAGTGGAAAGAAAATTTCATGTGCAGTAAATCCAGCCTGTGGACGAGAGGTTGAATACAGCATCGATCCTGCCTTGAAAGAAAAGGAGATAATGATAGTTGGTGGCGGAATAGCAGCTATGGAAGCTGCCAGGGTTAGTGCGCTTAGAGGTCATAAGGTTAAGCTTTATGAAAAAAATACTTACCTAGGCGGACATTTAATCGAAGCTTCAGTACCCGAGTTCAAAAAGGATGAAAGAAAGCTTATTGAGTGGTATAAAAATGAGTTAGCTGAACTTGAAGTTAATATTAACTTAGAGCAGGAAGTAGATCAGAAATTAATAGCAGAATTATCTCCAGATGAGGTTATAATAGCTGCTGGAGCTAAAGCAAATATCCCACCGATTGCTGGAATCGAGCAGAAAAATGTAATGACTGCCTGCAGAGCACTAATGAATGAAGATCAAATTGGGAAAAAGGTAGTCATTTTAGGTGGAGGCTTAGTTGGAGTGGAAACTGCAGTTTGGTTAGCAGAAAAAGGAAAAGAACTAACAATTGTTGAAATGATGGATGATTTATTAGATTCTGTTTTTGTTTCTCATGCCAATTCAGATATGTTGAAAGATTTGGTAGATTTTCATCAGATAGATGTTAAAACCGGAAGCAGTATTTTAGAAATAGATAAGAATACTGTAAGCATAATTTCAAAAAACTTTAGCAGAGAAAATATAGAAGCAGATACCATAATAATTGCCGCCGGCTATAAGGAAAACAAAAAATTATACCAGCAGGTTAAAGATATGGATCTTAAAGTCAATTTAATTGGTGACTCTAAAAAAGTTGCAAATATTATGTATTCAATTTGGGATGCTTACGAAGTAGCAAAATCTATTTAAAAAATACTGGAGGAATAAAAAAATGAATAATAAATTTGTAGGAACAGATGCGATTATGAGAAGAGCAATGCTTAAAGGCTGTGGTTTTGATGATGCTGATATTAAAAAGAAACCTCATATTGGAATTGTAAATACATATAATGAAGGAGCCCCAGGACATGCCCATTTAAACGGAATTGCAGAAAGTATTAAACAGGGAGTTTGGGCTGCAGGTGGGGTACCGGTAGAGTTTGGAGCTCCTTCAACCTGTGGGGATATGATTGTAGGAGAAGAAGAATTAAAATATGAGTTAGCTGGAAGAGATGTAGTGGCAATGGGGGTAGAATATGTTTCCACTGTCCATCAATTTGACGGATTAATTTTACTGGCCAGCTGTGATAATATTATTCCTGGTGTGATGCTGGGGGCAATTAGAGTTGATGTACCTTCGATAGTAATTACTGGCGGCTCAATGTTGACCGGAGAATATCAGGGGGAAGAAGTTCTGCCATCTGATGTAGGTGTGATGACAATGGGTAAAGATGCTGACAGCCAGAAAGTCAGAGATATAGAAAATATTGCCTGTATGTGTCCAGGAGCCTGTTCAACAATGGGTACAGCTAACAGTATGCAGATTATGACAGAAGTATTAGGACTTAATTTACCAGGAACAGCAACTATCCCGGCGGTATATGCTGACAAAAAAAGAGCGGCCAGATTGGCCGGGAAAAGGATTGTTTCTATGGTAGAGGAGGATTTAAAACCCAGCGATATCTTAAATAGAGAAATTTTCTTAAATGCTGTCAAAACAAATATCGCCATGGGTGGATCGACAAATGTAATTCTACACCTATTAGCTCTAGCAAGAGAGGCCAAAGTAGAATTAACAATGGATGATTTTGCAGAGTTTGGAAATCAACTTCCTTGTATCTGTGGAGTTAAACCATCTGGTAATTATTCAGTTGTAGATTTTCATAAAGCAGGAGGTGTACCTGCACTATTAAAAGAATTAGAATCATATTTAGATTTAGATGTTTCTACTATAACCGGCCAAACTATTGGAGAAATAATTGCTGAGGCTAAAAACATGAATCCAGAAGTAATCAGATCTTTAGATAATCCGATTAACGGTGATGGTGGTTTAAAAATTCTAAGAGGTAATCTGGCTCCTAATAGTGCTATTGTCAGATCATCTTCGGTGCCAGAAAGCATGAAAAAGTTCACTGGACCAGCTAAAGTTTTTAATCGTGATCAAGAAGGAGTTAAAGCAATTAAGGAAGGTAAAATCGAAGCAGGAGATGTAATGGTAATTCGCTATGAAGGGCCAAAAGGAGCTCCGGGAATGAAAGAAATTATGTTAAGTACAGATGCTTTAGTCGCCTACGGCTTGGATGAAAGTGTTGGGTTGATAACTGATGGCAGATTTTCTGGTTTCAATCACGGCCCAATCATTGGTCATGTTACCCCAGAAGCTTATGCTGGAGGTCCACTTGCTCTGGTCAAGGATGGAGATATAATTTCTGTTGATATTAAGAATTCGACTTTAGATATAAAGCTTAGTGAAAAAGAATTAGCTGCAAGAAGAGAAAAATGGCAGCAGCCTGAAGCAAAGGTTAAACAGGGTATGATGCATATTTATGCTCAAATGTGTAAATCAGCTGATCAGGGAGCAGGAATGACTATTTAGCCTAATATCACTAAACTTAAAATATTTAAGGAGGATTTAAAAATGATATATCATGCAAATAGAACTCAAGATAATTATGGTGAAGTTATTGGAATTTTACTTTTAGATTTTAAAGCACCTTTTATACCTGGAGATGTTGGAAATGCAAGCACTTATGATTATCCAGTTAGATATAAATTAGTTGAAGGACTTACCTTTGATAGATTATTTAATAAAGATCAAACAGCTTTGGATATTTTAATTGAAGCTGCTAAAGATTTAGAAAAGTCAGGTGTAAGAGCGATAACTGCTGATTGTGGATTTTTTGCTCTCTTTCAGAAAGAAGTTGCTGAAGCGGTAGATATACCGGTCTTTTTGTCAAGCCTTTTACAAACTCCATTTATTTACTCTATAATTGCTAGAGATAAAAAAGTTGGGGTTATTAGTGCTAAGGCAGATAGTTTAGATGATGTTAGCTTTTTAGATTCTGTTAATATTGATCGAGAAAGAATTGTGATTAGAGGAATGGAAAATAAAGAAAATTTCTATAAATTTGGTGTTATGGAAGAAGGTTATTTAGATACAGAGAAAATAGAAAAAGAAGTTTTGGAGGTAAGTGAAAAAATGATTGACGAAAATCCTGAAATAGGTGCAGTTTTATTAGAGTGCAGTATGCTGCCACCATATGCTAAGTCAGTTCATCAGTCACTTTCACTGCCTGTTTTTGATTTTATTACTATGATCGATTTTGTTAAATCAGCCTTAGTGAAAAAGGAATATCAAGGAGTTTTTTGACGAGGAAGATAAATATAATGTACAGGAGTGGTAATTAATGGATCCTTACTATAAAGGAGCAATCTTTGCTTTGTTTTCTGCAGCTGGTTTTGGGATGACACCGGTTCTAGCTGTTTTTGCTTATGATGGAGGAGTTAGTGTTTATTCACTATTGTTTTTGAGATTTATGATGGCTGCTGTAGTTTTATTTTCATATATTTTTATTAATAAAAATGAAATTAATCTTGATTTATATGATCATTTAAAACTATTTGTGCAGGGAGGAATAATTTATTCAGTCTTTAGTATCTGTTATTTTTCTGCAATATCAGTTATTTCCCCTTCGCTGGCAGTGTTGTTATTTTATACTTATCCAATTATTGTAGCCCTACTTTCATTTTTAATAAATGGTGAAAAGATAACTAAAAGAATAATTTTTTCAATTATTGTTTCCTTTGCCGGCTTAATAATGTTATTTGGAGAGAATTTTAATAATTTAAATAAACTTGGGATTTTGCTGGCACTGGGAGCATCTATTTCTTATAGTGTATATGCAATATATGGGAGACATATTTTAGACACAATTCCTCTATCAGTTACAACTGCTTATATCTGTTTTTTTGCAGCCTTCACTTTTTTAGCTGCAGGATTATATCAAAACAAGCTTAATTTTAGTTTCACTCCTGTTAGTTGGATTTATGTTGGCCTAATTACTTTAATAACAGTTGGTGGTTTTTTGTCGTTTTTTGCGGGTATCAAACTTACTAGCCCCACAATTGTATCAATTTTAGGAATGACAGAACCGATTATGACAATTATTTTGTCATTTATTATATTTTCTGAACAATTTAGTCTAATTCAAATTATCGGCGTAGGCCTTGTTTTGACGGCATCCACACAAGTCTTGTTTAAAAAACAGAAAAAAATTATAAAAAAATATTAAAAAAAAGAAGGATATTTTGAATTTGCAGAGAATTATAAATATAAGAGATTGTCGACAGATGACTGTATATTGTTGTCAATTGTTTGAAACTTAAAAAAACAAGATAATAAAAATCAGAAATTATTATCTTTTAAAAATTAAACTGAAGCTATTTAATAACTTTCAGTTAGTATTTAAAGGGGGTGAATAAATGGAGCTACTTAAAAACTTTAAAGAAAAAGCTGCTTCAGATTTGCAAAAAATTGTTTTTGCTGAAGGTGAAGATGAAAGAATTATCAAAGCTGCTGAAATTATAAAAAAAGAAGCTATTGCCGAAATAATTGTTTTAGCTAAGCTGGATAAAATAAAAAAAATTGCTGCTGAAGAAGATATAAACATTGAAGGTCTGACAATCATTGATCCTGAACAATCAGAGTACATAGCAGAATTTAGAGATAAATTTTATGAGTTAAGAAAACACAAAGGGATAAGTAAAGCAGATGCTGAAAAAATGATTAAAGATCCCCTGTATTTTGGGACAATGATGATTTATACAGATAAAGCAGCTGGAATGGTTGCCGGTGCGGATAATCCGACCGGAAATGTTTTAAGACCGGCTTTTCAGATAATAAAAACTAAAGCAGGTATTTCAACAGTATCCAGTGCAATAATTCTGCTTTTAAAAGATAAAAACTTTGGCGAAGATGGGATTATAACTTTTGCAGATTGTGCAGTTAATCCTACCCCTAATTCTGAGCAGTTAGCTGAAATTGCTCAATCTACAGCTGAGACAGTTGAAGACTTATTGGGCTTTGAAGCTAAAACAGCGATGCTTTCCTTTTCAACAATGGGCAGTGCTCGTCATGAAAATGTGACAAATGTTCAGGAGGCAGTGAAAATTGCTCACAGTAAGTTTCCTGGTTTAAAAGTTGATGGAGAAATGCAGGCTGATGCTGCACTTGTAGAAAGTGTCGGTGTCAGAAAAGCACCTGAGAGTGAAATTGCAGGAAGAGCAAATGTTTTGGTTTTTCCTGATCTGCAGTCCAGCAACATTGGGGTTAAGCTGGCTCAGCGCTTAGCAAAGGCTGAATCAATTGGTCCGATTTTGCAGGGGCTTGCAGCACCAATCAATGATTTATCAAGAGGTTGTTCAGTTGAAGAAATTGTAAACTTAACTGCAATCACTGCAATTCAGGCTCAAAATCATTAATTTTAAATTGCTAGTACAATTAAATTAACATAAAATCATAAGGAGGAATAAAATGTTATTTACAGAAAAAGAGTATGAACAGCGGGTCAAAAAGACTAAAAAAAGAATGGAAGCAGCAGGTATTGAAGTTTTAATTGCTACTCATCCAGCAAATATGAACTACCTTACAGGGTATGATGGCTGGTCATTTTATGTGCACCAGTGTGTAATTGTTTCCCTAGATCAGGATGAACCAGTATGGATTGGTAGAAATATGGATGGAAACGCTGCTAAGGTAACTACCTTTTTAAGCGAAGAAAATATTAGAAATTATGCTGATGACTATGTTCACTCTCCAGTTGGCAAACATCCAATTGATTTTGTTGTAGATGTTATTAAAGATAAAGGCTGGGAAGATAAGATTTTTGGTGTAGAAATGGATCAGTTCTATTTCACCCACAAAACATATCAAATTTTAAATGACAGTTTAGCTAATGCTAGATTTAAAGATGCAACTTTCTTAGTAGCTAAAGTTAGAGCTATTAAATCAGCTCAAGAAATTGAATTCATGAAGAGAGCTGGTAAGATTGCAGAAAAAGTTATGCAGACTGGTATTGACGCTGTAAACGTAGGTGTCAGAGAATGTGATGCAGCGGCAGAAATTTCCCATGCACAAATTAGTGGAACAGATGAATTTGGTGGAGATTACCCAGCCATTGTTCCTTTGATGCCTGCTGGTGATGGTATTGAAGCACCACACTTAACCTGGTCTGATAGAAAATATCAGGAAAATGAACCAGTCATCTTAGAACTTTCTGGTTGTTATAACCGCTATCATGCTCCAATCGCGCGTACTGTATACTTAGGAGAAGCTCCACAAAGAATGCAGGAAATCACAGATATTGTTATTGAAGGTTTAGAAGAAACATTAGATTTTATTAAGCCTGGAGTAACATGTGAAGCTGTAGAAGAAAAATGGAGAAACTCTATTGCTAAAGGTGGCTTAGTAGATGCATCCAGACTGGGCTATGCTTTTGGTCTTAACTATCCACCAGATTGGGGAGAGCAGGTTGCAAGTATGAGACCTAAAGATAAGACAGTTTTACAGGAAAACATGACTTTCCACTTGATTCCTATTATCTGGCAGGATGAAATTGGATTTGAAATGAGTTCAGCAATCAGAATTACTGAAAATGGTTGCGAAGAATTCTATGATTTCCCTAAAAAATTATATACTAAGTAAAAATATAATAAGGGAGAGAAGCTCAATTTTCAATTGGGTTTCTCTTCTAAAATACAATTAAATAACTCTAAACTTCCTTATAAATAAAGGGGATTCAAAAACAAATTTATTTTTTTGAAAAATAACTGATATTTTAATTGCATGATAATTATGAATATGCTATAATGTAAACAGTCGACAAAAGATAAGAGGGGGTGCATTATGATTGCTCAAACATCTTATCAAACACAAAGTTTGAAGGACGTTGCTGTAAATTATCTTACTAAAAAGATAATGACTGGGGAATATAAGCCAAATGAAAAGATTAATGAAGTTCAAGTTGCAAATGAATTAGGTATTAGTAGAGCCCCGATTCGAGAAGGAATTAAGGAATTGAGCAGCCAGGGACTTGTTACACAAATACCTCGCAAAGGAACTTATGTAGTAGAATTAACAGAAAAAGATATTCACGAAATTTACCAGATAAGAGTTTCGCTGGAAAATTGTATAATAGATAAAATTGTAAAAGATAATAAATTAAAAGAGAAAGACTTTAAATTTCTAGAGAAAAAAATTAAAACTATGGAAGATATAGCGAATTCTGATGATGATTTTAATACCAAAAAGATTAAAATCAACCGTGAAGATATAAAATTTCATAAATACATTTGGGAAAAAGCAGATAGCCCGAGAAGACAGGAAATATTGTTTGATCTTCATCGTCAGCTGCAGATGGCAATGTTATTTGATACTGAAATGACTGGAGATTTAAAAAACACAGCTGAAACGCATAAAGATATAGTTAAATATTTGAGGGCTGGTAATGCTAAAAATGCAAAATCTGCTTTAGTAGACCATATTGAAATGTATAAAATGAAATAAAAAATATTTTTTTTCGGCATTTTTATTGTCGACAGTATATAGTATACAGTTTACGTCAGAAAGTTTTAATTTTTTTAATAAATCAAATCAAACTATAGGAGGAATTATAAAATGGATAAGAAAAAAATGGGGTTCGGTTCTAAGGCAATTCATTTAGGTCAGGAGCACGATCCAAGAACAGGTGCGCACAACAGTCCAATTTATCAAACATCTACTTTTGTATTAGATAATGTAGATGAAGCAATCAGATTAAATAAAGATCAGGAGATCGGTTATACATATACTAGATTCCGCAGTCCATCTGAAGCTGAGTTAGGTAAAAAAGTAGCTTTATTAGAAAATGGTGAAGCAGGTATTGCATTAGGTTCTGGTTTAGGAGCTATTTCAACAGCAATTATGACTTTAGTTAAAGGTGGAGACCATATTGTAGCAAGTGATGTTCTTTATGGATGTACTTTAACATTTATTGATGACATTCTTTCAGATTATGGTGTAGAACTTACTTTGGTAGATACAACTGATTATGACGCTGTTAGAGAAGCGATTCAGCCAAATACTAAAATTGTTTATTTAGAAACACCATGTAACCCAATTCTAAGAATTACTGATATTGAGAGAATCTCTGAAATCGCACATGAACATGGAGCTAAAGTTTTAGTTGATAGTACTTTTGCTTCTCCATATATCCAGAATCCACTTGATTTAGGTGCAGATGTTGTAATTCATAGTGCTACTAAATATCTAAGTGGACATGGTAATGTTGTTGCAGGTGTAATTGTTGGTACTGAGGAATTCATCAGAAAAGTAAGAATGCCTCATCTTCAGACCTTAGGAGCAGTAATCTCTCCATTTGATGCCTGGTTAGTAATGCAGGGTATGAAAACTCTTGAACTTAGAATGGAAAGACACTGTGAGAATGGAATGAAAGTTGCTGAATATCTAAATGATCATCCTGCAGTAGAAAAAGTATATTATCCAGGATTACCTGAGCATCCACAGCATGATATCGCCAAAAAACAGATGAATGGATTTGGTGGAATGATCAGTTTTGATCTTAAAGATGGTTTTGAAGCAGGGAAAGCTCTAATGAACAGTGTAGAAATGATTTCTCTTGCTACAAGTTTAGGTAATGTCGACTCTTTAATTCAGCACTCACCTTCAATGAGTCACTTTGATATGACTCCAGAAGAAAGAGCTGCTGTTGGAATTAACGAAGGTCAGGTTAGACTTTCAGTTGGTGTTGAAAATATTGAAGATATTCTTGCTGATTTAGAAGCATCATTAGCAAAAATGGAAGAATTAATTAAGTAATCAAGTAGCTATATCAATCGCCCATCTGGGCGGTTGATATAAATTTTCTTTAAATTCAAAATCTTCTTGAAGGGGGAAAGGTAATGAACGTAAGTAAAGATGTTTTAGAAATGGAAGAAGAACTAATTTATTTAAGAAGAGAATTTCATAAGATGCCTGAATTGGGTTTTAAAGAGTTTAAGACTTCAGAGAAAATATATCAGTACCTAAAAGACTTAGGTCTTGAAGTTGAAAAAACAACTAAAACTGGAGTAGTTGCGCTTCTTAGAGGAGCTGAAGAAGGCAAAACAGTAATGCTAAGAGCAGACATGGATGCACTACCTGTTACTGAAGAAACAGGCCTGCCATTTGCTTCTGAAAATGAAGGGGTAATGCATGCTTGTGCCCATGATGGCCATGTTGCAATGCTTTTAACAGCTGCTAAAATTTTATCTGAAAAGAAAGATGAAATAAAAGGTAATGTTAAATTTGTATTTCAGCCAAACGAAGAAGATGCTGGAGCCAAGTATATGGTTGAAGATGGAGTTTTAAAAGATCCTGAGGTAGATGCAGTTTTTGGTATTCATCTCTGGTCACCAATTGAAGCAGGAAAAGTTGGTATTTCATCAGGTCCATTTATGGGTTCACATGAAAACTTTGAACTAAAAGTAAAAGGACAGGGCGGTCATAGTGGTAACCCACATACAGCAGTTGATCCATTCCTGCCATTGGCAAATATTATTCAAAGTGTTCAGATGATTCAAACTAGAGAAATTGATATTTTAAAGCCGACTTTGATCATGTTTGGTCAGATAAGTGGAGGTACAGCTCCTAATGTAATCCCTGGAGAGCTTGAAGTCAAAGGATCAATGCGTTACCTTTATGAAGGCGGAGATGACAGTGAAGAGTGTCCAGAAAAAAGGTTTGAAAGAATTGTAAGTAATATCTGTAAAGCACATCGTGCTGATTATGAATTAGAGTTTTTCCCAAGCAATAGTACATTAATTAATAATGAAAAAACTACAAAAATTGTAGAAAAAGCTGCTGAAGATGTATTTGGCAAGGAAAACATAGTTAATTATGTCTGTATGGCTGGAGAAGACTTTGCAGAATTTACTGCAGAAGTTCCAGGAACATTTTACTTTGTTGGGGCGGGTAATGAAGAAAAAGATTGTACTTATCCTCATCACCATCCTAAATTTGATATTGACGAAGATGTTCTCAAATATGGTGTAGAAATGCATCTAAAAAGTGTCTTTGATTTTTTAAATAAATGATTTATTCATGTTGATTAAGAATTTTAGTAAAAATGAGAGGTGATAAAATGGTTAATTTAATAATTGCTTTAAATAAAAAAATTAGAAAATTTGAAGAGTTCATAATTAGTTATGGAATTATAATAATGTCAATTGTTTTGGTTGCAAATGTATTTTCTAGAGTTGTTCTTAACAGCAGTATTCAGGCTGCTGAAGAAATAGGTCAAATTTTAATTGTTACAGTTACATTTCTTGGAGTTAGTTATGCAGCAAGAATGGGTAAACACATTACGATGTCAGCTTTAATTGATTCCATTCCTAGAAAATTTAAAAAGCCTTATATATATTTCACATCTTCTGTTTCAACCGTTTTACTCTGGTGGTTGGGTTATTTAGGAGCACTATATGTGAATAGAATTATGGGATCTGGAAGAATTACTCCTTCACTGCAGTTTCCAATGTGGATTTTGTATATTTTTGTACCGATAGGTTTCTTTTTAGCATCACTTCAGTATCTTGTAACTATTATAATGAATATTAAAGATAAAGAAAATATTTATATTGGTAGTGAAAGAACATTATCTGAAGATGATATTAGCTGTGAATTGAATGAGGAACTTGATCTTAATCCAGATGAGGATTTAAAACTTAATGCGGAAGAAGAAGTAGTTAATTAAAAATAAAAGTTAGGAGTTGAGAAAATGGTTGCTTTATTATTAGGTTTAATGTTTGGATTTTTATTTCTAGGATTCCCGCTAATGTTTGCTATGATTATAGCCCCACTTGTTGTGCTAATTAGAGAATTTCCTCTGATTCAACCAATGTTAATTACTCAGCAAACTATAGCCGGTGTATCTCCTTATACTTTACTTGCTGTACCGATGTTCATTTTTGCAGCTGATATCATGAGTTCTGGTGAAACAGCTGATAGATTATTGAACATGGTTGATAAGTTTGTTGGTCATATGAGTGGTGGTTTAGCAATTACAACAGGTGCAACCTGTACATTGTTTGGTGCTATTTCTGGATCTACCCAGGCTACTCTAGTAGCGGTTGGTAAAACAATGCACAAAAAAATGTCTGAAGCAGGTTATGATATTTCACATACACTTGCCTTATTAATGAGTTCAGCGAACATAGCTTTATTAATTCCACCAAGTATCACAATGATTATGTATGCTGTTGTTACAGGTACCTCAGTTGGTGAGTTATTTATTGCAGGTATCGGACCGGGAATTATTGTCTTCTTGCTTTTTGCAGCTTTTGATTATGTTTATGCTAAAGTTAAGAAAATACCAACTACAGAAAAAGCTACCTGGGGAGAAAGATTCGATTCAATAAAAGAGGCTATCTGGCCTTTAGGTTTCCCAGTAATTGTATTAGGTGGATTTTATACAGGTATATTCAGTCCGACAGAAGCAGCAGCGGTTTCAGTTTTATATGCTCTGATGATAGAATTGTTTATCTTTAAGTCTGTTACGTTTAAAGAAATACCTGAAATTGCGCTTTCTACAGGTGTTGTAACTGCAACAGTATTTATTCTGGTAGCAGGAGGACAGGCATTCTCATGGGTAATTACCTTTGCTCAAATCCCACAAATGCTGACATCTGGTGTTTTAGGTGCAGATCCTTCAGCAACATATGTTTTATTTGCAATTAGTATTTTCTTCTTTATTTCTTGTATGTTTGTGGATTCAATTCCAGTAATACTAATTTTAACACCTATCTTTTATCCAGTAGCTGTAAAAGCTGGTGTTGACCCAATTCACTTAGGCTTAATTGCTACAATGCAGGCTGGTATTGGTGCTATTACTCCGCCGTTCGGATGTAATATCTTTACCGCATCGGCAGTTTTTGATGAAGATTTCATTACAGTTGTTAAAGGTGTTTGGCCCTACATGTTATTATTTGTTTCTGCTTCAGTTTTAATGGTTCTTTTCCCAAGTCTGGCCTTGTTCTTTAGAGACTTAGTATACTTTTAAAATTTAGTTTAAAATCTTGTTAATAACATAATTTTAATCAACCAAAAAAAAGGAGAGGTTTAAATGTTAAAAAAATTATTAACAGCGCTTTTAGTATTCAGTTTAGTTTTTGTACTTGCAGGTTGTGGATCCAGCGGAGATACTGCTGATGGCGGTAATGAAGCAGCAGCTGAACCACAAGAAGTTGTAGAATGGACATTTGCCCATGAGGAAGTTCAGGGTAGTGTACAGGATCGCTATGCTCAGAAGTTTAAAGAAGAAATCGAAGAACTTACTGATGGTGCGGTAAATGTAAAAGTTTATCCAGTTGGTCAGTTAGGTGATGGTGCTAACCAGGTAGAATTACTTCAGAATGGTGCAATCCAGTTAGGTATCAACAACCCTGGTTCTGTAGGTACATTAGTTCCTGAAACTAACTTATTCTCACTTCATTTCTTACTACCAGCTGATATGGACAAAGCACATGAATTAGTAAATAACAGTGAAGCAATGGATATGCTTAACGAAAAATATTACGAAAAGAACATGAAGGTTTTAGGTTGGTTCCCTGAGGGTTACCAAATGTGGACAGGTAATAAAGAAATCACCAGTCCAGAAGATTTTGACGGTTTTAAAATTAGAACAATGGCTTCTCCTGTAATTTCTGAAAGTTATAAGGCTTATGGAGCAGACCCAACACCTATTCCATACATGGAAGTTTACAGTAGTCTGCAGTTAAATATGATTGACGGTCAGGTTAACCCAATTTTTGCGATTGAAGAAATGAAGTTCTATGAAGTTCAGGATTATATGATGCTTTCAAATCAGGCAATTTTCGTTGGAACATTTGTAGCTAATGATATGTTCTGGGAATCATTATCTGAAGATAGAAGAGCTCAGGTTCAAGAAGCAGCAGATGCTGCAACTGAATATATCTTAGGTGCTCAGAAAGATCTTAACAGTAATCGTTTAGAATCTATAAAAGAAAATAGTGAAATGGAAATTATAGATTTAACAGCAGAACAAAGAGCAGCTTTTGAAGAAGCTAGTCAGCCTGTAAGAGATTTCTACGTAGAACAGTACGGTGAAGATGCTGGTAAAATCTTAGACCAGCTATTAAAAGACGTAGAAGCAATTCAACAATAATTAACTTTAATAATTAACTTCAGAAAGGAAGTGTAATATTATGATGCAGATTAGATGGCATGGTAGAGGAGGGCAGGGAGCTAAAACAGCTTCCCTGCTTTTAGCGGATGCAGCGTTTTCTACCGGCAAATATGTACAGGGTTTCCCAGAGTACGGTCCAGAAAGAATGGGAGCTCCAATCACAGCATACAACAGAATCAGTGATGACAAAATAAGAGTCCACTCCAATATCTACAAACCAGACTATGTTGTAGTAGTAGATGAAACACTTTTAGAGAGTGTAGATGTAACAGCAGGTCTGAAAGAAGAAGGAGCAATAGTTGTAAACACAGCTAAAGATGGAGAAAAGATCAGAAAAAAACTTAAAGGCTATCAGGGAGAACTATTTACTGTAGATGCCAGAGAAATTTCAATGGCAACAATCGGTAGATATTTTCCAAACACTCCAATGCTTTCAGCTTTAGTAAAAGTTGCAAATATCATGGACGAAGATGATTTTGTAACAGAAATGGAGAAGCTGTTTAAAAAGAAATTTGCTTCTAAACCAGAAGTAATAGACGGAAACGTAGCAGCAGTAAAAAAAGCATTAAAAGAGGTGAACGCACATGGCTAAAGAAATGAACGAAACAATGAACTGGAAAGAGCTGACACCTGGAGGAACAATTTATACAGCAGGAAATGCAGAAAACTTTAACACAGGAGATTGGAGAGTAAACAAGCCAATCTTTAAAGAAGATAAATGTATTCAGTGTCTACTTTGTGCACCAGTATGTCCAGACACATCAATTCCGGTTAAAGACGGTAAAAGACTGGACTTTGATTATGACCACTGTAAGGGATGTGCAATTTGTGCAGAAGTATGTCCGGTAGATGCAATAGAAATGGTTCCAGAAGGACAAGATGAATAAGGAGGGAGCGAACAAATGAGTATAAGAGAGAAATTATCAGGAAACGAAGCAGCAGCAACAGCATTACGCCAGATGAATCCAGATGTAATGGCTGCCTTTCCAATAACACCATCAACAGAAATACCACAGTATTTTTCAAAATATGTATCAGATGGAAGAGTAGATACAGAATTTGTACCAGTAGAATCAGAACACAGTGCAATGTCAGCTTGTATCGGATCACAGGCAGCAGGAGCAAGAACAGTAACAGCAACATCAGCTAACGGACTTGCTCTAATGGTAGAAGAACTGTATATAGCATCATCATCAAGACTACCGATTATCTTATCAGTAGTAAATAGAGCTCTATCAGGCCCGATCAATATCAACGCAGACCACAGTGACTCAATGGGAGCAAGAGATGCAGGTTGGATCCAGCTTTACTCAGAAGATAATCAGGAAGCATATGATAACTTAATTCAGGCAGTAAGAATCGGAGAGCATGAAGATGTACAGCTGCCGGTAATGGTTTGTCAGGATGGATTTATCACAAGTCATGCTATAGAAAATATAGAACTTGAAGAAGACGAAACAGTAAAAGAATTTGTAGGAACATATAAAGCAAAAGAGCATTTGGTAAACAAAGGTAAGCCAATAGCAATGGGTCCATATGATACAGCAGACTACTATATGGAACATAAGTATCAGCAGAATAGAGCTATGGAAAATGCCAAAAAGGTAATAGAAGAAGTAGCAGCCGAGTTTAAAGAAATGACAGGCAGAGAATACAGCTTTTTTGAAACATATCAGTTAGAAGATGCTGATTATGCCTTAGTTTTAATCAACTCAGCAGCAGGAACAGCAAAAGAAACAATTGATAAGATGAGAGCGGAAGGTAAAAAAGTAGGACTCTTAAAGATAAGAGTATTCCGTCCATTTAATAGAGATAGATTAGTAGAATTATTAAAAGATGTAAAATATGTAGCAGCAATGGATAGATCAGAAACCTTCTCAACATCAGGAGGACCAGTTTACCACGAAACAGCAGCAGCACTGTATCCAGAAGCTACAAAACCAGAGATCATAAGTTACATGTACGGACTTGGAGGAAGAGATGTAACAGTAGCATCAATTGAGAGCGTATTTAATGATCTAATGGAAATAGAAGAAACAGGAAAAGTAGGAGAAAGATACCGTTACTTAGGTTTAAGAGAATAATAAATACCAGGAGGTGAAAGGCAAGTGACAACAGAAATGAAATATAAATTTAAAGAAGAATTAAATAAAGAGGAAAGATTTACAGGTGGACACAGAATGTGTGCAGGATGTGGAGCCCCAGTAGCAGTAAGAACAGTACTGAGAGCATTAGACGAAGAAGATGAAGCAGTAATCGGATCTGCAACAGGATGTTTAGAGGTATCAACATTTATGTATCCATATACATCATGGAGAGATTCATTTATTCATAATGCATTTGAAAACGTAGCAGCTACAACAAGTGGAGCAGAAGCAGCATATAAGTCTCTAAAAAAGCAGGGAAAGATAGATCAGGATACAAACTATAAGTTCATAGCCTTTGGTGGAGATGGTGGAACATATGATATAGGATTCCAGTCATTATCAGGAGCAATGGAAAGAGGCCATGACATGACATATGTATGTTATGATAATGGAGCCTATATGAACACAGGAATTCAGAGATCATCAGCAACACCACGTTATGCAGACACAACAACAACTCCAGTTGGTAAAGAAGGAAGAGGAAAGACAGAATTCAGAAAAGATATGACAGCAATAATGGCAGATCACAACTTACCATATGTAGCACAGACAACATTTATTGGTAACCTAAAAGATCTGCACACAAAAGCAAGAAAAGCAATATATACAGAAGGTCCAACTTACTTAAATGTAATGGCACCATGTCCAAGAGGTTGGAGATACCCACCAGAAAAACTGATGGAGCTGTGTAAGCTGGCAGTAGAAACATGTTACTGGCCAATGTATGAGATCGAAAACGGTGAGTGGAAATTAAACTACAAGCCAAAGAAAAAGCTTCCTATCGAAGAGTTCTTAAAAGCACAGGGACGCTTCAAGCATGTAACAAAGGAAGAAAAAAGAACAATGATCGATGAGATTCAGGCAGAAGTAGATCACCGCTGGGAAAAATTATTAATCAAATGTGGTGAAAAGTAAAAAATAGCTTCAAAAAATAAATTAGATATGGCTAAAATCAAAAAATACAGTGTTGTAATTACAACAAAACGTTAGAATAAATTACAACATATTGTTATAAAAGTTTGTCATTATAAAATATAAGACTGCTGGAGCCGCCCGGCAGTCTATTTTTACTTAAGAAATTTTTATAAATAAAGATTATAAAATAAAAAAATTAAACAAAAAAATAAAAATTAGGAGGAATAAAAATGAAAAAAGAAATTATACATACAGATCAAGCACCAGCAGCAGTAGGAGCATATTCACAGGCAGTAAAAGCAGGGGATACAGTCTATCTTTCTGGGCAAATAGCTATTGATCCAGAAACTCAAGAAATTATAGATGGTGGAGTTGAAAAGCAGGCCAAAAGAGTTTTAGAAAACCTGAAAGCCGTTCTAGCCGCTGTAGACTGCACATTTAAAGATGTTGTTAAAACAGAGATCTTCCTTGATGATATTAATGATTTTTCAGCTGTTAATGATATTTATGCAGAATATTTCGCAGAAGAGCCACCAGCTAGAGCCTGTGTTGAGGTTGGCAGTCTGCCAAAAGGTGTAGCAGTAGAAATTTCAGTAATTGCAGTAAAATAAATAATAAATATTGAATTCAAAAGAAGGTGATTAAGATATTTAATTCATTAGCAGAAATTGATCAACTGCTGAAAAAGCATGATGATTACAGAGATAACTGTCTTAATTTAATAGCTTCGGAAAATTACATAAATCCTACAATTAGAAAATATCTTGACTCTGACTTATGCGGCCGCTACGGCTGTTATGAGGGTTTAGAGGGTGAAGATAGAGAGTATACAGGGAATAAGTATATCAAAGAAATTGAAACTAAAACCATAGAGCTAGTTAAAGATATCTTTAAGGCAGATTACTGTGACTTAAGGGCGATTGGAGGCCATATTGCAGGAGTTGCTTCTGTTTTAGCTTTAACTGATCCAGAAGATTTAATTATGGAAGTTATATTAGAAAACTGGGGTCATGGCTTGATTGAGCCAATGGCAGAAACGGTCGAACATTTTGGTCGAGTATTCAATGTTGAAGCCATACCTTATCAGGAAAATCAAACTATAGATACTGAAAAATTTATAGCAGAAATAAGGTTAAAAAAGCCTAAGTTAATTATTTTAGGAAGTTCCGGAATGCTTTTTCCAGAAGGAGTTGCAGAAATAGCAGCAGTGGCTGAAGAAGTCGGAGCTTATTTAATCCATGATTCTTCTCATATCAGCGGCTTGATTGCTGGTGGAGTGTTTCCGAACCCCCTAGAAGAGGGAGCTGATTTAATGTTCTGCAGCACCCATAAATCATTCCCCGGTCCACAGGGAGGAATCATTCTTTCTAATTCAAAAGAAATTATGCAGAAGGTCAATAGGGTTATTCCCAGCCTTGTTACCAGCCACCATATTAACAGGCTTCCCGCCCTTGCAGCAGCTATTTTAGAGATGAAAAAATATGGCGAAAAATATGGAAGACAAATAATTAAAAATTCAAAGGCACTTGCAGAAGCATTGTCTCAAAAAGGATTTAATATTTTAGCCGAAGATAGAGGCTTTACTGAAAGTCATCTGCTTTTAATAGATGTTAGTGAGTATGGCGGCAGTTATAAGGCAGCCCGCAAACTGGAAAGCAGCCAAATTTTGTGTTCAGATGATTTTGGAGGTCCAGATAAAGAAATACGAATTGGAACAGCAGAAATCACCCGCCGCGGTATGAAAGAAAAGGATATGAAAAAAATAGCTGATTTTTTAAAAAGAGTGTTAATTGCTGAAGAAAATGAAGAAGAAATTATTAATGACTTAGAAAGATATTTGGACCAATTTAATGATTTTTCTTACTGTTTAAAAAAATAAAATGTAAAAAAATTTAAATTATTTTTAGTTTCGGCACAGAATATGCATAATAATATAGGTGAAGGATAAATTTTAAACAATCCCAGAAAGGAAGTGTAAGAGATATGATGCAGATTAGATGGCATGGTAGAGGAGGGCAGGGAGCTAAAACAGCTTCCCTGCTTTTAGCGGATGCAGCGTTTTCTACCGGCAAATATGTACAGGGTTTCCCAGAGTACGGTCCAGAAAGAATGGGAGCTCCAATCACAGCATACAACAGAATAAGCGATGACAAAATAAGAGTACACTCCAATATCTACAAACCAGATTATGTTGTAGTAGTAGATGAGACACTTTTAGAAAGTGTAAATGTTACAGCAGGTTTGAAAGAAGAGGGAGCAATAGTTGTTAATACAGCTAAAGATGGAGAAAAGATCAGAAAAAAACTTAAAGGATATAAAGGAGACCTATTTACTGTAGACGCAAGAGAGATTTCAATGGCTACAATAGGTAGATATTTTCCTAATACACCAATGCTTTCAGCACTGGTAAAAGTTGCAGGAATTATGGATGAAGAAGATTTTGTAACTGAAATGGAAAAATTATTTAAAAAGAAGTTTGCTTCTAAACCAGAGGTAATAGATGGTAACGTAGCAGCAGTAAAAAAAGCGTTAAAAGAGGTGAACGCACATGGCTAAAGAAATGAATGAAACAATGACCTGGAAAGAGCTTACAGCTGGAGGAACAATTCATACAGCAGGAAATGCAGAAAACTTTAAAACAGGTGACTGGAGAGTAAACAAGCCAATCTTTAAAGAAGATAAATGTATACAGTGTCTGCTTTGTGCACCAGTATGTCCTGACACATCAATTCCAGTAAAAGACGGAAAAAGATTGGAATTTGATTATGATCACTGTAAAGGATGCGCAATTTGTGCAGAAGTATGTCCTGTAGATGCAATAGAAATGATTCCAGAAGGACAAGATGAATAAGGAGGGAGAGATCAAATGAGTATTAGAGAAAAACTATCAGGAAATGAAGCAGCAGCAACAGCATTACGCCAGATGAATCCAGATGTAATGGCTGCATTTCCAATAACACCATCAACAGAAATACCACAGTATTTTTCTAAATATGTATCAGATGGAAGAGTAGATACAGAATTTGTACCAGTAGAATCTGAGCACAGTGCAATGTCAGCCTGTATCGGATCACAGGCTGCAGGAGCAAGAACAGTAACAGCAACATCTGCTAACGGACTTGCTTTAATGGTAGAAGAATTATATATAGCATCATCATCAAGACTACCAATAATTTTATCAGTAGTAAATAGAGCTTTATCAGGCCCAATTAACATCAATGCAGACCACAGTGATTCAATGGGAGCAAGAGATGCAGGCTGGATCCAGCTTTATTCAGAAGATAATCAGGAAGCATATGATAACTTAATTCAGGCAGTACGAATTGGAGAGCACAAAGATGTACAGCTGCCAGTAATGGTCTGTCAGGATGGATTTATCACAAGTCATGCTATAGAAAATATACAGCTTGAAGAAGATGAAGACGTGAAAGAATTTGTAGGAACCTATAATGCAGATGAACACTTAATCAACAAAGAAAATGCAATAGCAATTGGTCCCTATGATACAGCAGATTACTATATGGAACATAAGTATCAGCAGAACAGAGCTATGGAAAACGCTAAGAAAGTAATAGAAGAAGTAGCTGCAGAATACAAAGAAATGACAGGTAGAGAATACGGATTCTTTGAAACATATGAGTTAGAAGACGCTGATTATGCATTAGTCTTAATTAACTCAGCAGCAGGAACAGCAAAAGAAACAATAGATAAGATGAGAGCTGAAGGAAAGAAAGTAGGACTCTTAAAGATAAGAGTATTCCGTCCATTTAATAGAGATAGATTAGTAGAATTATTAAAG
>Ga0208033_10012_pt1 | contig 40522 bp, 66 predicted proteins | sample Shrwel1BS1Day87_FD_187539 | JGI IMG/M metagenome (GOLD analysis project Ga0208033, IMG submission 187539) | Subsurface microbial communities from deep shales in Ohio, USA - Utica-3 well 1 S-1-Day87 (SPAdes) (version 2) ... | reverse complement strand
AATGACTAACTGGGAGTGCAAAAACTGTAGAAAAGAAACTGATCACCAAATCGAGCAAACTGGACAAGAAAAATATAAGGATTACAAAATTCTAATTTGCCAGGTATGTGGCGAAAAGGAAATGGTTCCAGAAAAAATATTAGAAAGCCGGGAAAAGTCAAATAATGAGTCTGAAACGGAAGCAAATAAAGTTGGTCTCGACGGTGGATTTGATAGAGAAGTGGACCCAGATTGCGACAGTGGCCTTTGCGGAGCAAGATAGTGGGCAAATATATAGAAATGCTTTTCTGCATGCAGGATGATACACAGTGGTGTGAGTCGGAATCTCGAGAAGAAATAGAAGAGAACATGGATATTTTTGAAAAAGTAAAAAAATCAAAAAAGAAATGGAGTGACCCAGTAATGGTATACAACATAAATGATCGTCAGGTTGATAAATTAACAGAAAAAATAACTAAAAGAGTATGCAATAAAATACCGGAATTGCCACCAGAAGCATATAGCTATATTCAATCAATCTGTCATGATGAAATTGCTCAAACAATTAATAAAGCTGAAGGAGGTGAATTAAATGTATAAAATAAAAATTATTCTATCAGCAATATTAATTATAGCTTTACTCATCGGACTATCATTTGCAACTGAGATGGGCAATGTTTGGTGGCAAAGATTTTTTGGTGAAAAGTATGAAAATGTAGAGCGCGATGTTTGGGAAAACACTAACAGCAGAATAAATGGGGCGACTCAAGAAATAAATAAAAGAATGATTGAATTTAAGAGTGCTGGCCCGGGCGAAAGAGAAGCGATAGCTCAATATTTAAGAGGCAGCTATCCAGACTTAGACCCAAATAAAATTAATGATCCAGTCATCAGAGACTTTTTTAGAAAAATAAAGTATGGAAATTACTAAGGAGGAAAAATAAATGAAAAAATTATCAGTTCTATTATTAATCTTAATCGCTGGTTTGTTTCTATTCACCGGGTGCGAAGAAATGGAAGGCAATAAAGTCGCAGATGCCGAAAAGGAATATACAGAAAAAGTTCAGTTGGAAGCTCAAAGACAAGTAGGGCAGCCGATAATCGATAATTATTTTGAAAAGAAAATGTTTAAAAGAATTTATGAAATGAGAGATAATTCAGAATTAGTAACATATGTCTATACAAGAAACTTAGAAGGAAAATATATCTATGAAGGCAAAGCAATCGGATATGGTCTTCCTTACAGCGTTCAGTATAATTCGCCGAATAAAGTCGTAGATGCCGAAGATTATTTAGGACATAGTTTATATGAAACTCCTGTAGCAGTAGTTGATCAGGCGGAGCCAAATGGAATGTATATGCCCGAAGGATTAGCAGCCACATGGCTAATAATGATAAATGAAGAAACAGGCGAAACGGAGCCGGCATACTTTGAACCAGAGATAGTAGTAACTCAATCTAAAAAGCCGAGAAGATTAATAGCTGAATGGAGCTTGCCGGATAATTATTAAGGAGGAATTAGATGCTTAACCGAATTGTACTTATAGGGCGCTTAACTAGGGACCCTGAATTAAGATATACCAGCAACGGAACGCCAGTCTGTAATTTTACACTGGCAGTAGAAAGAAAATACACAAATGGAAATGGAGAAAAAGATGTAGATTTCATCAATATCGTTACCTGGAGGGGCCTGGCAGAAAATTGTGCCAGGCATCTGGGTAAAGGAAGGCTTGTCGGAGTAGATGGTAGCTTACAGATTAGAAAGAGCGAAAATAACAACAGGACTTATATTAACCCTGAAGTAAATGCAGATAATGTTCGATTTTTAGACTTTGCAAACAATAACAATCAGAGAAATAATTCACAAGCTAAAGGAAATAAGCAGCAAAGTAAAACCCAGGGACCGGGCCAGCATTCTAACGGCCAGCACTCTAAGAATAATAGCCAGCAATCTAATGGCAAAAACCAACAGAGTAACGGCCAGCAAATAAATGAACAGTATAACGATAACTTTGAGGGGGATGATTTCGATGTTCCGTTCTAAGCAAAACCCAAAACCAATATATATAGTGCTAGATTATCAAAAAAGAGCCGGTGAAAAACCAGTAATATATTCTATGGGAATAGTAAAAGCTGGAAATTCCTATAAAGCAAAAATTAAGTATGCGAAAAGAATAGATAAAAAAGAATGTGAAGCTGCTAGATTTACAACTGTTAGGCCAGAAGAGGTAGGTTTTGTATCTCTTTGGGATTTAAAAAATCCGAATTAAATAGAAGGTGTTGAAATGAACTCAAAAGTAATCAGAAAAAAGTTTGGAATACTTATCATAAACGGAATCAAAATGAGGTCACCGACAACAATAGAACATGATCGCCCGGGCCAGCTAAAAATAATCTATATACCAGAAAAAGTTTAAGAATTTTTGTGCCCGGCATTGGAGGATTGGAGCAATAAAAAATGTTTACTTTCTCTAATTCTAACAGTTGAGTGGGCTCCAACTAGACATTGCTCCAATTTTCCAGAAAGGAGGCAGATGAAAGATTATTATATTTGCGAGATAAAAGATTGTGATGAACAAATCAGAAAAGGAACGCTTTGCCACTATCACAGCTCAATAACTAACCGGCCATGTGCCTGGTATTATCATAAAGAACTAGGGACAGCTGCAGTTGAGTGGTGTGATAAGAAAGTAGAAAGGTTTGATGATGTTAACTGCGAAGGATGTAAAGACTATATAGATCCGAAAGATGGAATAAAAATAATTGAGAGACTAACTGGCCTTAATCAAGGGTGATGGCCCGGGCCAGCAGGAAGGAGCAGAGAAATGAAGAAATGCCCTGAATGTGGAGTAATGTATGCAGAAGAAGATGGTAGAGGAGGTGTCTGCCGTAGATGTTATGAAAGACAGCAAACTGGAAGTATGGAAAAAGACATGAGTTGGTTTGCCCAACGAGCGGGCCAGCCTGAAAAGAAATTTTAAGCTAACTGGAAGCTAAGACCTTAAGAACTTAAGATCTTCCCCCGGCCGGTCTTGAACTGAGGTCTTATTAAACAGAGAGCGATATATTAGAGGGTGAAAATTAAATGAGCAAAATCAAGAAAAGAATACCTTGCCCAAATCCATATTGTGATCCAGAAGAAGGTTGTTGTATTTGTGAATATACAAATCATATCTATGTATTTGTAGAAAATAAAGATGATGAAGTAAAATTTAATTTTGATGTTGAAGGAGGCAGAAATGATATTTAGATGCAGCTTAAAAAAATGGAAGACTAGAAAAAACTCAGGAGTAGTAAGCCTGATCATAAAAGATATACCAGATGGATTTGATAAATTTGAAGATAAACCATTAATTGTGAACTTCAATCAGATGGCCCTGGCCTCAGCTAAAATCAAAAATATAGAACAGTTGGCTAATGGAGATCATGAAGTTATATTGATAACTGGGAAAGACAGTAAAAGGATTTTGATTAATGTTGGACCAAAATTCAAAGAGATGGAAGAAATCAGAGTTAAATTTGAGATAAATGAAAAAGAGCAGAAAAGATTAATGGAAATGATAACTGACAACCAGAGAAAGAAAGCATTTGCAGTCATTAAAGATATGGGTGACTCAATAGGTTATGAAAAGATGGAGATGAAAGAGGCCCTGATTATGAGGTTTGCTGAGGTTTCGGAGCATGGGGAAATAAGTCTATCAGATTGTTCTAAGACTGCTGCAGCTGATTTTATTGATTTTTCGATAAGGTTAGGTTATGAGTTGGGAGTGCAGTGGGAAGAAAACCCCAGAAAGAGATTAGACAGCTTAGATAGATGGTTAAGGATGTGCCTGGATAAGAAAATATGTGCTGTCAGTACTAAGCCAGGTAAAAACTACTATATAGACAATTCAGGCGAGATAGTCCATGTTCATCATGGTAATAATATTGGAATGGGAAGAAACAGGCAAAAAATTGATGACAGTGAGTTGGAGAAAATATGTTTATCGGCTGAATACCACTATATAGCTCACAAAATGGGCTGGGAATCATTCAAAAAGAAGTATCATGTTTATGCTATTGTTTATCCTTGATGGCCCGGGCAATGAAAGGAGATAATAATGCCTGATTTAAAAGTTTATTGTACTAAAGATTGGTATTTAAGTTATATGATCACTGGCAGAGTTATAGCATGTAGTCCAGGCACCAGAAATGAATTATTGCTTGAAGATAGAAAAACACATGATGATTTGAATGTTAGACTTTCTATCGACAAGAAAAGCCATAAAATAAGCAAAATTGATAAAGAGTGGTTAGGCTGTGAACCTGAGGGGAATTGGTATGACATTATAAGGAGATGAATATTATGGAGAAGTTTGGAATTGTTTATCCGTGATGGCCCGGTAATTTGAGGTGAAATAATGACAGAGAGAATGAGTGCTGCAGAATATAGAAAAAAGAAGGATCTATCAGAATATGATGAGCAAGTTAAGTTAGCAAATTATTTGGATATGAAAGGCTATTTGTGGTGCCATGTACCTAATGGAGGAAACAGAGATGCTAAGACCGGCAGGAAAATGAAAATGCAGGGAGTTAAGCCGGGCGTGCCTGATGTACTGATATTTGATGATCCAACTTCTGAATATACTATGAACTTTAGTGGAATAGCAATCGAATTAAAAAAAGCTAATGGAAAACCGTCAGATGTTAGAGAATCGCAAAAAGAATGGTTAAAAGCTTTAGAATGGAGAAACTGGCAAACTAAAATTGCTTTCGGAGCTGATGATGCAATTGAGTGGCTTGAAAAATTAGAATAGAAGAAATTTAGGGCGCTGGCCCGGTAATTAGAAAAAGAAAGGGGTTAATTATAATGAATAGAAGCGAAATGTTATGTTTTTTAGAGGAACTGCTGGAAGAATCGGCAAAAATGAGTCATAAAACTGGCAAATCATTTTTGGAGGAGGGAATTGATGAACTGCAGGACAGGTTGGTTGCGGAAGACTATAATAGCAAGCCGATTAGTAATTTAGTTGTCAGAGTGAATGCTGATACTTCAGAAGCTATGACCGAACTGGTTCAAATTGAAAGCAAATTAGAGAAAATTAATCAGCTTTTAGAAGAAATCAATGGTAAGTTTAAAAATGAAAATACTATAAAAATAGGAGTTGAAGTTAATGGGCGATAGAAATAAAGGTGCTGGCCCGGGGACCGGGAAAGAATTTCAAGAAAATATGATTGATAAGCTTTTAGATGAAACTAAGGAAATGAAAATATCTAAAGAAACTAAAATGGTTTTAAAAGAAATAATGACTAAAAAAACTTGCTTAAAGCAATTAGATAGAATTATTAACGAAATTGAAACAATCCATAGAGGCAGACCATCTGAAAAGTTTTACTTTTTGCAGGCTTCTTTATTGTTTGCTAAAAAAAATCTTGAAGAAAATACATTTCAATATAGCTTAGAAGATAAAGTGAAAATAATAAAAGATGGTCACTTTAAAGGGAAAACAGGGAAAATAATAAAAAGGCGCTTATCAAACTCTGCTACCAACAATTACATCCATTATAAATTAGATAGCATGGAACATTATTGGATATTAGAAGATAATTTAGAGGTGGTTGAGTATGCTTGACGAAGCCAGAAAAATATGCAAATATCAAGGAATTAAAACCCATATTCAAGTGCCGGTTATTTGCCCTCACTGTAGCCGGAGAACAATGATATTAGACAGTGTTAAGAATAAAGGCACTTGCATTAGGTGTGGAAGAGAAAAGCCTATCAATGAGCTTTTGAGGGAAGAGGAAGCAGACTGGCTGGAAAGGCATAAAGGAACAGATATAAAAATGAGGACTAACAGGGGTGATTGCGGTTGAAAGTTGAAGATTTGTGGTATAGCAAAATAGGAAAGTTAGAAATAGATGTCGATTCTCTTAGAGATTTAGATTTAAAAGCTGCCAAAAAATTAAATAAAAAAATTATAGTTTTAAATGCAGAACATAATTTTATAAGCAATAAAATAATTTATACTGCAATATCTAATGAATTTGACAAAATAGAAAAAGGAGAAATTCACCCGATTTATCATGTTGAAGTAACCAAATTTGAAATTGAAAAAGATAATTTTGATTATGAAATAAAATTTGTTAGAGAAAGCGAGTGATTAGATGCAAGACTACTATTCGAGAGTGGTCAAAGAGTTACTTAACTACAAAGAATATAAACAGAGATGCGCTGTAATCAGAATAGAATTAGATGAATTAATCGAGTCAAATCGAGGGGTAAGTTATGAAGGAGTGAACGTTAAAGGCAGCAATGATTTTAGATCAGCTACAGAAAATGCAGTTATTAATCGGGATGAAAGCGAGCTCAAAGAAGAATTAAAAAGTAAAGAATGTATGATAGCCAAAATTGAAGAAGCTCTTGAAGGTTTATATACAATGGAAAGATTTGTAGTGGAAAAAAAATATATGAATGGGACTATTGAGAAAGATGTGAACATATATACTCACCCAAAATTTGAGTGGGGAAGAAACAAATATTATGATTTTAAAGACCAGGCAATAGAAAAAATAGCAAGAATTCTCGGATATGCAAAAAAATAAACAGTTAGTAAACGATTAGTAAACATTTAAAGCTTTAAAAGATGATATATTAATATCATGGAAAGTATAAGATTTTTTCAATAACTTTCCTCCTTTATTGTTTTACCCGGCTTGCCACCAGACGAGCTGGGTTTTTCTATGCCACAAACTAATAATTACAGAAATCGTTGTGGGCGTCTGTTGGATACCTCTTTTATAGAATATACTACTGCCGGCCAGCCCAGCCGGTTTATACTTTGAGGTGTATTAATATGCCAACCTACAAATACAAATGCAAAAGTTGTGGGGAGTTTGAGGTTTTTCATAGCATTAATAATAAATTATATAACTGCCCAACTTGTGGAAATGAAGTTAAAAAAATCTTAACTAATTGTAATTTCATTTTAAAAGAAGGCAACTTCTATAAAAAGAGTGGTGATTAATTTGCCAAGAAGATTAAATAAGCCATGCTCTTATCCAGGATGCCCGGAACTTGTTAGTGCTGGCAATACTTACTGCGAAAAGCATAGAAAGAAAACTAAAAAAGCTAGAGATAAAGAATATAACAGATATAGAAGGAATCCAAAGACCAGAAAATTTTATGGTTCATCAACCTGGAAGAAAGCCAGGGCTAGAAAATTATCTAAAGATCCTATCTGTGAATATTGTTTACCGGAAGATGTAACTCCAGCAACTGAAGTTGATCACATTATTCCAATTGAAGTTGATTGGTCATTAAGGTTAGTTGAAAGTAATTTTAAGAGTGCGTGCCACAGCTGCCATATGAAGAAGTCTGCTGAAGATAGGAGGAAATATGATGAGCTCTAAACATCCATGCCCTTATCACGATACGCTCCGATGCAGAATGATACAGCTTAGATATTATTTCAGACAATTATTAGATGAAATTGCCTGTATTTTAGGTATTAATAGGCTAATTTGCTGGTTAAACGACAATTTAAAGGGGGAGGGCGGGTAAAATCCCTGTAATCTGATGAATTTCTGTCGCGGCGTCAGCTTAGCGTATACAAAATCCCCTTTTCAACATATCCCTTTTAAATAAGTTGGAGGTGAAAAAATGTCCAGAAACGCAAAACCTATTTCGCTTAGCGTAATAGAGGGCGGTAAAAAACCGCACCGCAGTAATAAAGAAATTAAAAAAAGAAAAAAAGCGGAAAAAAAATTAAGGCCAAAATCTGATGACATTGATCGCCCCGACTGGCTTAAGCATGATACTATTGCTCAGCGAGAATGGAGAAAAATAGTACCAGAACTAAAACGATTGGACCTGCTTTCTAATATAGATACAACTGCTTTAGCTTTATATTGTGAAGCTGTATCCGAATATGTAGATGCAGTAAAACAATTAAGAAAAGAAGGAACAACTATTAAATATACAAACACCAAAGGTGAAACAAACACTATCAAACATCCAGCGCTGCAGGTAAAAAAAGATAATTATCAAGTCATAAAAGATATGCTGAAAGAGTTTGGATTAACTCCATCAGCCAGAGCTAGTTTAGCAATAAATTTTGAAGGAGCTGATAATGGAGCTGAGGATGAAGAATTCAGCGATATATAAAGAGATGTGATTATTGTGGAGTTAAAAGATTTGTTGGTTGAGTATTCAAAGCAAGTTATTAATGACCAAGTACCTAGCTGTCAAAAGCACAAATGGGCTTGTCAAAGATTTCTGAATGATTTAGAAAAAGAAAATACAAAAGACTTCCCGTATATCTTTGATAATGATAAAGCTATGCGGTTTTTTAGGTTTATGAAAAAGTTTAAACATACAAAAGGAATATTAGCCGGAGAATATAAAGATCCGGCGCCTATAGAATTATTTATTTTTGGAAATATATATGGCTGGTATCATAATGAAACTGGGTATAGGAGATTCAGAAAAGGATACTGGCAAGTCGGCAGAAAAAACGCTAAGTCGCAAGATCTATCAATTGTTGGTTTATATGAAACTGCAGGCTTAAAAGTTAATGCAAGCGAAGTTTATATCGGAGCCACAAAATCAGACCAGGCTAAAATAGTCTGGAATGAAGCTAATATGATTTATCCTAAAAGTGATTTTGCAAATAAATTTGAAACAAAATACGGAAAAATTATTCACCCTAAATCAAATTCTTTTATGAAAGCATTATCCAAAGAGGACCAGAAAACTGGAGACGGTTTAAATCCTCAATGCGGAATTATTGATGAATATCATGCTCACAAAACATCAGAAGTATATGACATATTAGTTTCTGGAATGGGGGCTAGGAGACAGCCTTTATTAATGACAATCACAACAGCTGGTTTTGAAATTAGCAATCCATGCTACAGAGTCGAATATAAATATATATCACAAATATTAAATCCAAACAACCCAGTTAACAATGAAGAATACTTTGTAATGGTTAATGAGCTCGATAAAAATGAAGATGGAGAACTTGTAGATGATATAAAAGACGAAAGCAGCTGGATAAAAGCTAATCCAATTTTAGCAAGCTATGATGAAGGTATAAACTATTTAAAAAGCGAATTAAAAACTGCCTTAGATGTTCCTGAAAAAATGAAAAACTTTCTTACTAAAAATATGAATGTCTGGGTTAATGCAAAAGATAATGGCTACATGAATTTAGGTAAATGGAAGTCTTGTGGTAACAAGGAAATACCAGATTTATCAGATGCAACAGTGTTTTTAGGATTAGATTTATCAACCAAATTAGATTTAACAAGTGTAGGATTTGTATTTTTATTGCCTTCGGGAGAAATAGTAGTTAAATCTCATTCTTTTTTGCCTGAAGATAGATTAGAAGAAAAATTAAAAACAGATAAAATAGAATATGATTTATGGGTTAAACAAGGTTGGATTACTCTAACAGATGGCTCAACTATAGATTATAGATATATAACAGACTACATTATAGAACAAGAAAAGAAATCAGAATGGAGCATTAATGAAATTTGTTTTGACCCGTATCAAGCTACTCAATTTGCGCAGGAATTAGCCGATTATGGTTATGAAATGGTTGAAATAAGACAGGGTGTAAAAACCTTAAGCGAACCTACAAAAGATTTTAGAGCTCAAGTTTATACTAAAAATGTAATCCATGATAATAATCCCGTTTTAACATGGGCTATAGGAAATGCGGTTACTCGTCAAGACCATAATGAAAATATTCAGCTTGATAAAGATAAATCAGTCCAAAGGATTGATCCAATTGCAGCTGTTGTAAATGGATATGTTAGAGCAATGGTAAATGAACCTCCTAAAAAATCAGTTTATGAAGAAAGAGGTATCAGAACGCTTTAGAAGGGAGTGATCTGAATGTGAATATAAATTTTAATGATTTTGTATTTTTTATAGGAATGATAATTTCAGGTGCTGGTTTATGGTTATGGAGCCCGGCGCTTAGTCTTACAGTAATAGGAATAATACTAATGCTGGCTAGTTGGTTTTGGGAAGGTGGTAATTGATGGGTATTATATCAAGTATAAAAAGCAATATAAGCAGTTTAAATAGTCCAGGTCAATGGCTTTTAAATATGTTCTCTGGACCAACTTCAAGCGGTGTCAATGTAAATGAAGATAATGCTATTACTTATTCAGCTGTTCATAATGCAATTACTATATATTCTGAAATTGCAGCAATGTTACCTCTTAATATATATAAAAGATTAGATCCTAGAGGTAAAGAAAAAGCGACCACTCATCATTTATATAAAATTTTACACGATCAACCAAACCCAGAAATGACATCATTTGTGTTTAGGGAAACTTTAATGGGACACTTATTGACTTACAGAAACGCTTATGCAGAAATAGAATATGATAATGCTAACCGAGTTAAAGCATTATGGCCGTTACTGCCAGACAGAACATGGCCGGAAAGGGACAAAAAGACTCAAGAACTATACTATAAAACTGTTTTGCCAGGTGGAAAAGGGGTAAAGCTTCCTTCAAAAAGAGTATTTCATGTGCCAGGCAGAAGCAACAATGGAGTGAAAGGGATTAATTTAATCCAATTGATGAAAGAATCTATAGGAACAGGTTTAGCTCTTGAAAAATATGGTGCTAAATTTTTTGATAACAATGGTACACCTAGCGGTGTTTTAGAACATTCGGGTGAATTGTCGGATCCCGCTCATGATCATCTTAAAAAAGACTGGGAATCGAAACACGGTGGATTAGATAATGCTCATAGAATTGCGATTCTTGAAGAAGGATTAACTTGGAAACAAATTGGAATTTCTCCAGAAGATGCGCAAATGCTAGAAAGCAAAAAATTTCAAATAACTGAAATAGCTCGTTGGTTTAACATACCTCCTCATATGCTTAAAGATATGGAAAGAGCAACTTTTTCAAATATTGAGCAGCAATCTTTAGAATTCGTTATTTATTATTTAACTCCTTGGCTAAAAAGATTTGAACAACAAATACAAAAAGATTTAATTAAAAACAATTCTTATTTTGCTGAGTTTCTTGTAGATGCTTTATTAAGAGGGGATATTGAAAGCAGATATAACGCTTATTCCAAAGGTATTCAAAATGGTTTCTTAAGTCCAAACGATGCAAGAGAAAAAGAAAATATGAATCCTAAAGAAGGTGGAGACCAAACATTTATTCCTTTAAATTTAATTCCTTTAAATGCTGATAACCCTAAAATAAATGATAGAAGCAACAAATCTGTAAAAAAAAACAAAATTGAAATGAAAGCTAGAAGATCAGCTGCCGGAAGAAGAAATATTGCGTTAAGATATCAAAAAGTAATAAAAAATTCTGCTGAACAGATGGTTGATAAAGAAGTTAAAATTGTTAGGGATAAAGCAATTGAAGAATTATCAGAAAGAAATGCAGGTGGTTTTCAAAGATGGCTAGAAGAGTTTTATGAAAAATTCAAAACAGAAATAAAAAATTCAATGAAACCAGCAATTAAAACAATGGCAGAAGCTATTGCAGAAGAGGCGGGCAAAGAAGTAAATATAGAAGATTTATCAGACATCAAAGGACTTGATAACTTTATTGAAAAGTATATTGAGTCTTTTTCTTATAGATATAGTAGTTATTCAAAAAACCAGTTAAATGCATTAGTTAAAGAAGCTTTAAATTCAGATCAAGATCCACTTGAGTTAATTGAGCAACGGCTCGATGAGTGGAAAGAGAAAAGACCGAATAAAGTAGCTAAACAAGAAAGTATTAAAAGTGCTGGTGCTTTTAGCAAATTTGCTTTTTCAGCTGCAGGAATTTCAGAACTAATATGGGTGACAATGGGTAACGACCCTTGTCCATATTGCATTGAAATGAATGGCAAAAGAATTGGAATTGAAAGCGATTTTCTGAGCGCAGGAGAAAGCTTGAATCCAGAAGAAGCTGAAGGAGAAATGCAGGTATCCAGCAACATAGGTCATCCTCCATTACATGAAGGGTGCGAATGTGGGATTAGCCCAGGTTAAAGGAGGTGAATCACTTGGGAAAAGGATTTGAATCTAGATTAGTAAAAACAAATTTTGAAATCAAAGCCGAAGAAGAAAATAGCAAAAAAATTGTTGGCTATGCAGCTTTATTTGATGACCCAGCTCCAGAAACATGGGGCTTTATTGAAAAAATAGCGCCTGGAGCATTTGAAGAAGCACTAAAAACATCAGATGTAAGAGCTTTAATAAACCACGATGCTAATTTGCTATTAGGAAGAAATAAATCAGGAACTCTACAGTTGAAAGAAGATGAAAGAGGTTTATATTATGAAATTGAACCTCCAAATACTACTTATGCTGCCGATTTAATGGAATCTATGAAAAGAGGAGATATAAATCAATCCTCATTTCAATTTAAAGTTGATATCGAAGAATGGGATGAGACTGGAGATATTCCAGTTAGAACAATAATTAAAGTAAAAGAATTAAGAGATGTAAGTCCAGTTACTTTTCCCTGGTATCCAAATTCAGAGTCTGGCTTAAAATCTAAAGAAGATGTCTATAAAAGGCATCTTGAAAACAAAAACAATGATCATGAAGTTATAGAAAAAAGAAAAAAAGAATTAAAAAGAATAAAACACCACAATATATTATTAGGAGTTGATTGAGAATGACCCTTGAAGAATTAAGAGCGCGTTTAGCAGAAATAGAAGAAAGAATGGAAGAATTAGCCGGCGAAGATTTTCAAATGAAAGATTCAGAAGCTAAAGAATATGATGAATTAGCCAAAGAACATTCTGAAGTTCGCAAAAAAATAGAAAGAATTACTGCTTTAGAAGGAGTGAGAGATTATAACTCTCAGACTCAAAATTCAGCTATAAGACCACCTGTTCCAGAAGATGATAACGGCGGCGAAGGTAGAGAAGGCATGCCAAAAGATGGAGAATTCAAAAACCTTGGAGATTTTTTGTATCACGCTAGATATGAGCCAAATGACTCTCGGGTAAAAGAATTAAGAAATATGGCAATGGAAGATGGAGCCTCTGGAGGGCTTTTAGTTCCTGAAAAGTTTTCTACAGAAATATTAAAACTAGATCCTGAAGCGGCAATAGTAAGGCCGAGAGCGACTGTTATTCCTGCTGGTTCTAATCCGGACGCTGCAATGAATTTTCCTGCTATGCAGCAGGGCAGTAAAGGAGTATATGGCGGCGTTAATTTCAGTTGGACAGCTGAGCAAGAAACAAAACCAGAAAAAGACGGTCCTAAATTAAGAGACATCAAACTAGAGCCTGAAGAAGCTTCTGGTTGGATTTCTGTTTCAAATAAACTACTTAGAAATTCCGAAGCTGCATCACAGTTCTTAACAACCACATTAAGAAATGCTAAATTAGGGTTTGAAGATTTCCATTTCTTAAGAGGCGATGGTAACTCTAAACCGTTAGGTATCGTGAATTCTAAAGGTGCCATGACTGTAAACAGAAACACATCTTCAAAGATATTATATGAAGATGTTATAGGTATGGAATCGAAAGTGTATCCAGAGTCCCAAAGCAATGTTATGTGGATTGCAAGTCAAAGCGCTTATTCTGATATCAAAGATATGAAAGATTCCGATGGTAAAAGAATTTATACAGATGGGAACTTAGTCAAAGGAGTTCCGGCTATGTTAGATGGAATACCTTTAAAATGGACAGGGAGAGTTCCTACTTTAGGAAACAAAGGCGATTTAATGCTTGTTGACTTGAGATATTATCTTATCAAAGACGGTTCAGGGCTTTATATTGCAGCTTCTGAACATGCTGAGTTTAAAGCTAATAAGACAATCATCAAAGTTGTATTTAATGTTGATGGTCAAAGTTGGTTAGAAGAGCCTTTAACTCTAGAAGATGGAAATACTCAGGTAAGTCCATTAGTTATGTTAGGTTAATTAAAATATAAGGGAGGTTTAGCCTCCCTTAATTATTTAAAAATTGAGGAGATGAAAATAAATGAAACGATTGACAGAACAATTAAAGTTAGATAATGCTGTAGAGAGTCAACCTTTAGGAGCTTCCAACACTACAGGAGATTATTTTGATATGACCCAGTATAGAGATGCAATGTTTGTATTAAACTCTGGAGCTTTAGCGAACACTAATCTAATTAAGCTAGAGATTTTACAGGCTAAAGATGAGTCTGGAACTGATTCCAAAGCTGTTAAAGATGCAGACGGCAACCCGATTATTGTTGAATTTACTAATGAAACTGGAGCTGGTGTTGATTCAGCTAAGCTAATTGCAGAAGTGCAAGGACCTTTAATGGATACCAATAACGGATTTACTCACTTGGCAGCTAAAATAACTTCTGATGATGCTTCTTCAAATTTATCTTGTGATTTAATTAGAGGAAATGCAAGGTTTATGCCTACACAAGATGCAGATAATATGGTAGTAGCTTAATAATTATAGCCCCTTAATTGGGGCTTTTTCATGGAGGTGAAAACATGGATGTTATAAGCAATGGGTTACGATATAAAGGTAAAGAAATTCCTAAAGGCAAAGAAATCAAAAGTGTTCCAAACGGGTTGGCAGCTAGGTGGTTAAGAATGGGATTTGCAAAAGCTAAAGATGGTTATGAAAAACAAGTAAAACCTCCAGTTGAAAAAGCAGAGGATAAAAAAGAAGTTGAGTTTCCAAAGCATACTGGTGGAGGTTGGTATGTTTTAAGCAATGGTGAAAAAATTAGAGGAGAAGATGAAGCGATAGCTGCAGAAAAAGAATTGGGGTGATTAAATGCCTCTAAATGAAAATGCTTTAACTACAGTCGATAGATTAAAGCTGCCAATAGACAATACAAGTATTGAAATCTATATAAATGCTGCAAGTGATGTAATAGAAAATTATTGCAACACTAAATTCAATAAAAAGCCCAGGAGTTTAAATTTAAAATCAGATGGCGGCAAATATCTTATGATCAATTACTGGAATATTGAATCAGTAGAACAGATCTTAAATGATGATGAAGAAATTACTGAATATACTATTTTAGCTGAAAAGGGTATGTTATACAAAAAAGATGAGTGGCCTGAATTAGATGATTATGATTTAGAAGTTAATTTTACAGCCGGGTTTATTTTACCAAAAGATGCTACTGCAGAAAGTCCATCTACATTGCCGGGCGGAATAGAAAATGCCTGCATCTTAATTGCTCAAGATTTATATTGGGAACAGCAAAGAAATCCAATAATCGAAAGTCAGTCCAGAGGTGGTGTCTCTACAAAATACTTAAGCAAAAGAGTTACTGTATATGAAAAACTACCAGGTCCGGCATTGGCTTTGCTTAAGAATTGGAGGTTTACTCCATGTTAATTAAAGATGAATCCTTTGAAACAGTTTTAATAAAAGAAAAAATTGAAAATGGTTACACAGATACTGAGACTGGGCAATGGGTTTCTGCAGGTGAAAAGTTAGTCGCCACTTGTGAAGCTGATATCCAACCTTCAAATTCTAATGTAAAACACACCGAAACGCAGACTGAATTTGAATCTGATCATATTATGTTTGTTAATAAAACAGATATAAATTATGAAGATTCATATTCAAAAATAAAAAAAGGATATGCGGCTATTGATGAAACGGGAAATGAATATGATATTGTTTTCTCTGGCGATTGGCTTGATCACCTAGAAATAGAATTAAAAAGGAGTTAATTATGGAAGATGGCATTAGTGCAGAAATGCTTGGAGCTGAAGAAGCAATAGCAAATACTGAAGCTTTTTTGCAATCTGAAGAAAAAATGGTTGAAGAAGCAATAAAATTTCTTTTAGAAATGATGTATGAACATGCACAATTAACTGGAGACTATAATGACATAACCGGTGCTTTAAGAGCTAGTTTATCTATAAATATTGAAGCAATGGACACTTACAAAACTAAAGCAGAAGCATTATCTCATCTGCCAGAAAATAGAGAAGCAAAAGTAAAAGTTGATGGTGATGATTATATCGGTGCTTTATATGCTGGAATGTGGTATGCGGCTATTGTAGAAAGCAAAAAAGGATACAGCGTTATTCAGGGGACTATTGATAATTTCGAACCCTTAGCTGAACAATATCTTGCTTACAAAATGAATGCCAGGAGTGTTAGACAGCAAGCTGCTATCAGTCTGAAATACTATAACGGGTGATTAAATGAATGTAGATAAAATTTTAACGGCAGTCATACTCAGAATTTTAAATGACAAAAACATTATTGATGAAACTGATTTATTAGATATTCTCGGAGAATTAAAAGGTAACAAAGGTGCTAAAAAGCCAACTGGAGCGACTAACCCTTATTTTACTGTCAATAATATGCCAGTGAATAATAATACCGATACTACTGCAAAAAACGGCACAATATTAATTAGTTGCTTTGTAGATAATTTAGACGGCGGAATTGCAGATACTCAAAAATTAGGAGAAGTTGGGAGCCGCCTTGAAGAATTGTTTGATGATAAACCTTTAGAGATTGAAGGTTATACTAACTATAATTTAGAAGTTAACTCAATTTCTAACCCTCAATTTGACCCTGATGATCCGGATGAACATTTTATTACTGTAAGGCTTGGATTTAACATTATTAAAAAATAAGAGGTGAATATAAATGCCAGGAACTAAAACAGAGTTAGATACTAAAAAAATTAATTTAGGACCATGTTTGGTTAAATATGGCGGCGTTGAATTAGGAAGAACAGAAGGAGAAACAATATTCAGGTTTACTACTGAATATCAAACCGAATCAACTGAAGAAGATGGAGACGTTATGGATATTGTATTAAACCATAACGGAGAATTAGAAATTCCGATAGTGTACACTGACCCTGCATCTGTTGCAAAAACAATACCGTGGGCTGAATTAACCACTGGAGCTAATGGAGATGATCTATTAAAAGTAGGCTCAGCGATTGGAGAAGTAATGAACAATTATGCTGATGTAATCACTATACATCCATTAGCTAAAGATGATGCTGATAAATCAGCGGATATTGTCCTGCCATCTGCTTATCCAATGCCACAGACATTAGAATTTGGCCACAGTAGAACAGGCAAAAGAATGAACAATACTAACTTTAAGTGTCAGAAAGACTCCAATGGAGATTACTTTACTCTTGGAGACAATTCTATTGTTGCTAAACCAGTTGCAAGTGTTGAGTCAGGAACTTATGACACAGCTCAAACAGTAGAATTAACATCAAGTACTACAGGAGCAGAAATTTATTACACAACTGATGGTACTGAACCTACTACAGGCAGCACATTATATGCTGGTTCAATTACAGTTGATAGTGCTCAAGAAATCAAAGCATTTGCTACTAAGGCAGATATGATTGATTCTGAGATTGTAAGTTACTTTTACGCTGGTACATTAACTTAATAACAATTTAGCCCTGGGAAACCAGGGCTTTTATTATGATTACTTACAAATCGAAAGGGGATATTTATGGCTAAAACTTTATCGAGAATTAAAAAAGTTGATATTACTACAGTAATTGAATTAGATGATGATATAGAAGAAAGATCTAGAACAATCACTGTTAAGAAAGCGCCACTGGGTAAATGGAAGCAGCTAACTGATAATGTTAAGGTTCTTTTTGATTTGCTTCCAGAAGTGTTGGAGGAAAAAGGAATTGAAAATCCGCAAGAATATATGATGCAGATGAGCGAAAAGGAGATCATAAGCTATTTGCCTGACATGTTTAGAGTCGCTACTGATGAAGTAATCGACATACTTTCTTTAGGAACTGGAGTAGATGTTGAAACTTTAGAAGATGAAGTCGGAATAGATGAGGCAATCGAGTTATTTGAAGCAGTTATTGAAGTTAATAATCTGGTTAAGGTTGTGGAAAAGGGAAAAAACTTAATGAAGCTCCTGAAGAATATCAAGAACTAGATCCAGAAAATCAGTTTGATAAATTAGTCTGGGATATTCATAAAATAACTAAAATGTCGAAAAATGAAGTTTTAAATCAAATATATCCAGATGAAATTGAATATATTTTTGATATCCAAAGGAGAAATGAATTAGAAAAATATACTGGTTATTTAAATCAGTTTATGGCTGCAAGTTCTGCCTTTGGCGGTGGAGATAATGCTAAAGAATACATTGAAGATTTGATTGATCACATTAATTTATTATCTGGGAATGAAGAAAGTAGCTCTAATATAGATGATTGGTATCAAGAATATGAAGAGCTAAAAGAAAAAGAAACTAAAACCATCAAAGATGAAAAACGGATTAAAGAATTGAAAAAGAAAATGAATAATCATATCGATAGCGAAATCAATAAACTTAAAGGTTTAAAAGATGCTCCAGGAGGTGCAGCAAATAATGGCTAATTTAGGTTCTCTAGTATATTATATTCAAAACAAAAACGCTCAATTCAAACGTGGAATGAGAGAAAATCAGCAAGAAATTAAAAAATTAGATAGAGAAGCTAAAAGAAGCCAGGGAACTTTAAGGCAATATTCTGCTGCATTTAAAAAGACCGGGATGGCTTTAACAGCTTTTGGCGCAATAATAACCGGTGTAAGCTTTAAACTGGCTAAAATGGCATCTGATGCTAATGAGATACAGTCCAGGTTTAATTATGTTTTTGGTGAAATGTCAAAAGATGCAAATAGTTGGGCCGAAGATTTTGCAGACAGCTTTAATCAGTCAACTTCTGAAATTAAATCAATGATGGCTACATTGCAAGATACACTTGTTCCGATGGGAGTAGCTGAAGAAAAGGCTTTCAGACTAAATAAAACAATAACTCAATTAGCGATAGATATGAGTTCTTTTGCTAACGTGCCTTTAGAACAGGCAATGAATGACATTCAAAGTGCAATTGTAGGACAATCAAGACCAATGAGAAAATATGGATCTGTACTGACTGAAGCTCGAGTTAAAGCAAATGCTTTAAAAGAAGGTATTATTGATACTGATAGAGAGCTAACTGAACAGGAAAAGATATTATCAAGAGTTAATTTGATGATGCAGGACATGTCCAAAGCTCAGGGAGATTACAAAAGAACTCAAGATAGTTTTGCGAACAGATTAAGAGAAACTAGAAATTTATTAAAAAATATTGGAGAAGAAATAGGGCGATATGTATTACCTCAAATTAGCGTTTTATTAAGCCATGTTCAATCTGGTATTAACTGGTTTGACCAACTGCCAGCTCCTCTAAAAGAAGTTATAAGCCAGTTTGCTGTATGGTCAGGAATTATGGCAGGCATTGTTGGGCCCCTGGCATTATTCGTAGGATTTTTACCTCAAATAGCAGCAGGTTTATCAATGGTTAGCGGAGGCTTTGCACCTTTCTTAATCGGTGGGGCTGTAATAGCTGGCGTAACCAAACTTGTAAGTATTTTTAATGATTTAAATGATACTCAAGATGATAATTTGGAAAGCACTAAAAACCTTGTTGAAGAATATGAAAATTTAAGCAGTAAAGAAAATAAATCTAAAGAAGAAAAAAACAAATTGCTCGAAATTTCTCAGGACTTAGCCGATCTTTACCCAGATGCTGTAGAAGGAATAAATGATGAGACTGAAGCTTATGAGCTTAATACTGAAAAAATTATAGAAAATGCGAAAGCTAGAAATTTAAAATCAATGGCTCAAACTATTGAGGAAAATATCGATAGAATTGAAAGAGAAAAAGAAGCACTAAACGATCAGACCAAAGCTCTTAAAGATTATAATGATGAGTTAAAAAATGTAGGTCAAATTGACAGTATTGCTTTGGAAAATGCTATGGGAGTAATTTCCCAGACAAGCTTTGTTGATCAGATAGGAAATTATAAAACTCCCGAAGATTTTATTGAGCTCGGAGCAAATGAACAGTTTCAAAATGAAGTTTCTAAACTACCTAAAGTTGTTCAAAATAGGTGGAATGTTGCTTTAGAAACAATGCGTAAATTCTATAATGCTTCAGCTGATGGCAAAAATATAATTGGCACAAATGAACAAAAAATAAAAAATTTAAATAAGCAATTGTTAGTCTGGCAAAAGAGATCAGAATTAATTAATCAGAGATTAGAAGGAGTCATTAGCAATAAAGAATTCGAAAAAAGAATGGCTGCACTTGCCGGTAACAAAACAAGCAGCTCAAGTAGTGATGATGAAGAGGAAGAGGAAGAAGATGAAACCGATCCAGAAAAAGCTGAAAAGCTAAAAGAATTTAAAAAAGAACTGCAGCAAGATATCGAAGATTATAATTTTGATAGAGAACTAAAAGGAATTAAAAATGCATCTCAAAAAGCTAGAAGAGAATTAGAAAAAGAAAAAGGTGAGAAACTGCTTAATGCCAAAAGTCTTGGGGCTAGCGATGAACTTCTGCAAGAAATAAGAGATTTTTATAACAGAAGAATTGGAAATGCTATTAATGATATTACAGAAGAAAATAATAAAGAATCATTAGAAGCTGAAAAAGAATATCTAAATCAGAGACTATTATTGCAAAAAGAAGGCAAAGAAAAGGAAATTGAGCAGGTAGAACAATGGTTTGAACAGGAAAAAGAAAAAAGAAAAAATCAAACCGGCGCTTTAGAAGAATTGCGCAAGCTAAGAGAACAAAAACTTCTAGAAATTGATAAAGAATATGCAAAAAAAGAACAGCAACTTCAAGATGAAATAACTGAAAATAAATATGAAGCTGGAAAAATATCGCTTGAAGAATATATAAATTATTTAAAGACCAGGCTAAAAGATTATAAAAAAATGACAGATGAATGGGTAGAATTAAATGCTAAAATTAATGATTTAGAATGGGAATTAGGATTTCAGAATGAGACCACTACTGATTTTTACGGTTTATGGAAAACTGGCGGGCCCAGTGGCTCTGAAAATGAAGAATCGAAACCTTTAAACTGGCTAGTTGATTCATTAGTAGAAATAGGATATGAAGTTGATCATGTAAATCGAAAATTTAAAGACTGGCAAGATAATCTGATTACTGGTTTATCTGATGCAATAGCTCGTGGCGAAAGCTTAGGAGATGTCTTTAAGAATTTAGCTAATCAAATATCATCTATGGTACTTCAAAAAGCAATAGTTGGTCCTATGGTAAATTGGGCTTTAGGCGGAATTGGTCTTGATGGAATTGCCCACAGTGGTGGCTTAGTCACCGTCAATGGTGTTGAAAGTTTAGATAATTTTCATGTAGGCGGAACTGTTGGTGGCAAAAAACTTAGGCCAGATGAAAAAGTTGTTAAAACTAAAGTCGGTGAATTAATCTTAACTGAAGATCAACAGCGAGGTGCAATTAATGCTCAAGGGGGCGGCGGAGACAATGTTGAAGTGTATCAGATAAATTCTCCTGATGCCCAGTCATTCCAAAGACTATTAAAACAAAATAAAGCGACTATAGTAAATATTGCAGGGGAAGACATAATGGCAAACGGTAAGCTGAGAAAAATAATGCAGAAATTCACTTAATAGGAGGTGGTCTTTTTGGAAAAATTCCAATTTAGCCATAACAATGAATGGACAGACGGAATAAAATTTAAAACACTTGTCACAGAATTCGAAGGCGGCAAAGAGCAAAGAAGAACAAAAGGACTGCCTAGACGTTTTTTTAGACTTAACTTTGAGAAATCAACAATGACATCTGATCATGCTAATTATATCTATAATTTTTTCGTAGCTAGAAAAGGAAAGACTGAAGCATTTTTATGGGATTATGAAAAAGACGATGGGACCATTGAAGAAGTAACAGTTAGATTTGACCAAGATGAGCTAGAAAGAACAGTTTTTATGAATTATATTTATAGGTTTGGTCTTAAAATGATAGAGGTGTTATAAAATGCCTAAAACACTATCGCCAGATATAATTGAAGAAAAAAATAAAGATTATAACTGGCCTATAGAGCTTTATCAAATTTTTCTTGATGAAGAAACATTGTATTTTGCTATGTTTCCTAAAAATATAGAGTTTTTTGATGAAAATGGAAATCCACAAACTTATTATGCTGCATCAATAAGCCGGTCGGAAATAAATAAAAACAACAATACTTCCCCGGACTCAGTAACAATCACTTTTGATAATGTTATGAAAGAATTCTCCGGTTTAATTGCGAATGTAAACTTCGAAGGCAGAGAAATGACAATCTGGCAAGTTTTTAAAAATAGGCTAGATAAACCAGAAAACTATAGAGAATTATTTACAAAAGGTGAAATAGACTCTTTTAGCACTGATGATTATAATTTTACAGTTGAATTAAGATCTAACTTAGATAAATTAGAATTGCAGCTACCTGGCGGAACTTATGGAATTAATTGTTCTTGGCCGGGCGGTTTTGGAGGGGAAGGCTGCGGCTATAATGTACCAACCCTAGAAGGAACTGTTGATAGCATCGTAAATCAAAGAGTTTATGATAGCAAAATGAATCAGCCTGCAGACCGCTGGAAACACGGAACTATTAAAATAGGAAACGAAAGCAGAAAAATTGTTTACTCAGCCAGCGGGTTTGTAGATGTTGAATATCCATTTCAAAGAGCTCAGCCAGGAGATAACTACTATCTTGAAGCTGGGTGTGATTTTACCTGGAATGGAGGTCATGGCTGCAAGTACTGGGGCAATCAAAAATATTACAGAGGTTTTCTTGATATTCCGAAGATCAGGAATGTGAGGTTGGTTGATTAATGAACCCAGAAAAGTATCTTAATAAAAAATATAAGTTTAATGGTAGAGGAAAAGGTGGTTATGATTGCTTAGGTTTAGTTGTTGATTTTTTAGCTGATAACGGCGTCATTTTGCCAGATACTGACGGCAGGATTATAGAATCTGATTGGATGACAAAAGATAAAAACAGACTTCCGAATGGATTAAGTTTATATTGTGATCAAGTAGATATCAAAGATAAGCAACCCTTAGATGTGGTTGTTTTTTTAGTTGGCGGGATTCCAAGACATGCCGGCGTCCTAATAGATAATTATAAATTCATACACATATTTGATAATTCGACAGCAAGAATCAGTAAATTTGATAAGTGGAAAAAAAGATTACATTCAATCTGGAGAGTGAGGTGAGCAAGCAATGGGAGTAGGAGCAATAGTAGGATTAGCAGCAGGCGCTGCAGCAGCCGCATCTACAGTAGGAGGAATGACTGTAGCAGCCGGAGCAATGTTGGGCTTTTCAGTCGGTAACTCTTACGATAATTATAAAGAGGCCAAAGAATTCCAAGAGAGCATGAATCAGTCAAAGAATTCACCAACTTATAGCTTTGGCCCGATATCTAATACTAAATCGCATCAAATACCGATACCTGTAGCTTATGGCCGCAATCTTGCAGCAGGAAATATAATCAACCAAAAAATTCACGGCGAAAATGATAGATACATGGATCTTCAGGTTGGGATTTCTGAAGGACCAATTGAAAGCATTTCAGAAATTAAAGCAGATGATAAAGATGTTTCTGCAGAGGTTAAGTTAGGCTACCGAAGTCAAACAGCCTGGAGCAAAAATGAACACGGACAAACCTTCCCATATCTTGCTTATTATTCACTAACCTTAGATGCAGAAAAATTAAAGACATCAGGTACTCCAACAATGACCGCGATAATCAAAGGACGTCACGTTAGAGTGTGGACCGGAAGTAGATGGGTCACTAAATACAGCAATAACCCTGTTTGGTGTGTTTTAGATTTCTTAACAAATAAAAGATTTGGTTTTGGAGTTAAAGACAAGTTTATTAATTTTGATTCATTCAAGGAAGCGGCTGAATATGCAGATGAAATAGTAGATGGGGAAAGAAGATTTGAACTAGATTTTATGATTGACGCAAAAAGTTCAGCGCTTGACATATTAAATGAAATACTTTCTACTTTTAGAGCTTTTTTAATTTATTCAAACGGGCAGCTAAAATTAAAAATTGATAAACCAGAGATAGCAGCTCAAAGCTTTACATTTGAAGAACATATTATTGCAGAAAGTTTTGTTAGATCAAGAACATCAAGAAAAGATAGATATGAATCAGTAATTGTAGAATATACAGACCCTAACGAAAACTTTGAAACAATCGGGGCTAGATTTTTAGATAAGAGTGTTCCCGGGGAAACGATTAAAACAATAACTTTAAACGGTGTAAATCGATTTAGCCAGGCTGGTAGAGAGGCGCGGTATTATCAAAAGAAATCGAAGTATTGCGTAGAAGTTATAAACTTCAAAGCCGGCATAAATTCAGTTGAGGCAGAAGTTGGGGATAAAGTCCTAATAACTCATCCAAGACCAGGTTGGACTGATAAACCATTTAGAATTATGGAAATCAGTGAAAGCGAAAATGAAGAGCTGGCTATTACTGCTGTCGAATATAACGAAGCAATATATACTGACAATGGTATAGTGCAGCAAGAAAATTATGGTTCAGAACTGGAAAACCCTTTGGAAGCTCCTAGAGAAGTATCTGATCTAAAAGTATCAGAATATGGATATACAACTGTAGATGGAAATTTAATGTCAAATCTGATTGTCGAGTTCAGCACTCCAGACGATGAAAGATTTGCTAAAGCAATAATAGATATATCCGAAAACGGTGGGCCTTATAGAATCAGAGGAGAAACAGAAGGCGGCAGTTTCGAAATTGAAAATCTTAAAGTCAATGTGTCTTATCAAGTTAGAGTGCGAACAGTTTCTAAATATAGAAGCATAACCAGCGATGGTGTAGTTTCAAGAGAAATAGTTATATCCGGTAAAGACAACAAACCCGCAGCACCTGAAACTTTGCAAGTCGCTCAAAAAGGTGCAAAATTAATATTCAAATGGCAGGAAGTAAATGAGCCAGATGTTTTAGGTTATGAAATTAGAAAAGGAACAGACTGGGATAATGGAGAAGTTCTCGGGACTAAACTTACTGGAGACAGATGGACTTCTGAAAATGAAATTGATGGAACACATATGTATATGATTAAGACAATTGATAGAGTTAGACAGTATTCAAGTGATTTCACATCAGTAATTTTTGAAGTTTCAGGTACTGGCCAGGAGCTTAATATAATTATCGAAAGAAATGAACTTGATTATATAGATAATGCAACACTAGATAATATAGATAATATTAACGGCAAGATAGCATTCTTCCACATGTATAATTTAGAAGACTTAGCCGGCTATAATCTTGATGATTGGCCTGATATTCCTGCTTTTGCAGACGGTTTGCCTGATTATGACTTTAGTGCCGAATATATGACAGAAATTATCGATACAGTCAGAATTGGAAGGACAGATATAAGACTCAAAAAAGACTGGTTCTTTCAGGACTTAGGATTAAGTTTATTGAGTTTTCCTAATCGCGGACTTGATGATTTCCCTAATAATAGTTTAGACAATCCACCTGCTATTTATGAGACTGAAACATATGTTAGATTTTCTGATGATAGTGTGGAATGGTCAGACTGGCAAACATACATGACCGGAGAATACAAATTTAGATACTGCCAGTTTAAATTTACTTTTCAGCTGGAGACAGAAACTGCTGAATTTGAGCTGAATGAAATCAAACAATTTTTTGATGTCCCTGATTTAGAATTGGAAATTGATAATTTTGTAATACCAGTAGGAGGAGCAACAATTAATTATAGTGATTACGGAATAGAATATTATGAAATTCCTAGAGGGTATAATTATTACTTGCTACAGGATGGATCAACAATGAAATATGCTGATTTTCAAAACAAAACTATAGATAGTGTAGATGTAGTTATAAAAGATATCAATAATAATGATGTCGGAGGAACTGCAGAAAAAATTATAATCGAAGGATATTAAAGGAGTGATGACATGTCTCAAGATTTTGATATAAGAACGACAAATAAAGATGGGCTTGATGCTAATGGGCCCGGTCTTAAACAAGTTTTATATGGCAACTTTTTAGCTATTGTAACTCAATTTGCAGGAGAGACTGCTCCAACCGACACTTATCAGGGAATGCCCTGGTTAGACATTTCGGAAGGTTGGGCAAATGCAAAAATGAAGTTTTGGAATGGGTCTGAGTGGGTGCTGCAGAATGAATATAATCCTTATATTAAGGATTTAAGAGTTTCGAGAGGAACAAAAAACACTCTCTGGGAGCGGCTAGAAGTTGCTCTTAATGAAGACGGAACTATCAAATCTGACCTTGCTGAAAATATGACTGAATGGATTGACAGCGCATTAACTGCAACTTATGTAAGCGCTGATACTTTTACAGTGCCTGGTGACTATATAGATACATTCGTCACTAATAGAAAAATCAAAGCAACTCTAGACGCAAGCTCAGTTTATTCAGCTGTAGAATCAGCAAATTATGATGGAGTCAATGATGAAACAACTATAGTGCTGTTTGATACAGTGATAGATGCAACAATTCAGAAAGTCGAATATGGGCTTGTGAAGGCTGGCCCGGACGGCTCAAATCCAGAAAACAACTTGATAGATGAGACAACAGGCGATATTTACGAGCTAAAAATGATTGACGGCTCATTAGCAATGGAGGTTAGATAATATATGAGAGGTTTTTCAAAAGTGCTTAATTCAAGACAGGATTATGAAAATGTGATTAATGACTTTGGCTACACACCAAAAGTAAAAAGAGCATACCAGGGGCTGCTAAATACAGCCAAAAAGTATGAGTTCGACAAAGAACTTGCAGCAGAATCTGATAGAACTGGCCCTGAGCCTGAGTACAAAGTTATGACTCAGGAAGAAGAGGGAGAAGAAAAGATAGTGCAGTTCAAGCTGGTAGATAATCCAAACGGAAAGATATTTAGATTAGGATTTACAGTCGATGAAGTCCAGGAGGTGATTGACCAATGTTAAGTTTCGTAGGAGCTGATTCACCTTCATTCTACAATTTCAAAGGACATATAGAAAAAAGCGCTGCTGATGAAATTACAGTACCGCCTCTGGCCCTGAGGATTGACAGACAAAATCTTAAAAAAGAAACTGATACTATTCTGACAGCCGCTGACAATGATGGGAGCTTTGCAAGTTTCACTCTTGGTGAAAACTATTATATATATGCGCTGCAACCATCAGCTGATGCTGAGCCCGATTTTGTTATTTCAATCAATTCTACTTACCCGGATGGTTATACTGAAAACAATTCAAGAAAAATTGGAGGTTTTCACTACGGGCGTATTAGAACCACTGCTCAAAGATATGATGATACTGCTTCAATTGCGGTTAATATACTACCTAATTCAGTATGGTCTCTTAATTATCGACCGGCTTGCGATCCAACCGGAATGGTCAAAGTATCTAACTTCTGGGCTGACATATACCTTGCCAGTGAAGGGAGTGGGACTTGGCCAGAAACTGAACTTGTCAGTGAATACAATGCAACTCCAGTGTCAGGAACTGAAGGTTATAACGATTATGATTTTATTAGAGGTCTTGCTAATGTTGGAAAAAGCAAATTGACCAGGCAAGAATGGTTGATGGCTGCTTACGGTAGCCCGGAAGGTCATGAAAATGACAATAATGCTGCATGGTCTAGCTCAAGCAACTCAGGCAGAACCGCAACTGGAACTGTAGAACAAGCAGTTTCTTGTTATAACCTAGTCGATTGTGCTGGTAACCTTTGGGAAAGGCTAGATGAGTATACTTATAGATATACTGGAACTACATCATTTAATTGGTTTGATGTTTTAAACGCGGGGAAAGACTCTTCGCATCAACACGGAGAAGCCTATATACAAGGAAATCCTTCTATTATTGGGCTCCTCGCCGGTGGCGGCTTGCACAATGGTACCATCTGCGGTGCTCGGACGGTCTACTCGCGCGATTGCCCGTGGTACGTGATCGCTAGCATTGGCGTGCGTGGCGCCTGTGCTCATCAGAGTGCCTGATAATCTGAAAATGGTTTTTGGTTAGTTTTTGAACTTGAAGGAGTGGTGATTTGGCAGACACAGATGATCTAGTGATATTCAGAAAACATTATGACTTTACTCTTTATTTCTATCCAGTAATAGACAACTTTCCAAAAAGAGAAAAATTTGCGATGTGCACCAAATTGAAAAATAAACTCTATAGAATTATGGATTTGATAATAGACGCAAATGAAACTCAAGGAAGCAAAATAAGGTTTTTAGACAGGATAGATGATGAGTTAAAAAAGCTAAAAGTTCAGATAAGGCTTGCTAAAGACATGCATTATTTATCAATAAGGAAACATAAAATTGTAGTAAAAAAATTAGACGAAATTGGCCGTCTTCTGGGCGGCTGGATTAAGTCTTGTAAAAATAAAAAATAAATTTTACAGGGCTAAGGGCGTTGGTCCTCGCCGGTGGCAACTTCAACAATGGTAGCATCTGCGGTGCTCGGACGGTCAACTCGAACAATAACCCGTGGAACGTGAACACTAACATTGGCGTGCGTGGCGCCTGTGCTCATCTAAAAATTTATCAGACAGTATGGGGTCAAGGCCTCTGCTGCAGTGTTCAAAAAGATGAACAGGCCTTTAGTCCTTCCTGAGATACATTTTGTCCCTCCAGGAAAAAATATAAATCACTAATTAGATAGCAAGTAGCGAAATATCGAAAGCTGTCACGATTAGTTATGAGCTCGCTCTCATTTGAGCGGGCTTGAATATTTCACCCAAATATAGAGAAAGTGGTGATTATTTATTCCTAAGACAGTCAAAAATTTGTTTGAGAAGATAACTGATTATCATAACTTGGAAATAGCAACTCAAAATGCTCAAAAGAGAAAAAGATATAAACCAGAAGTGTTAAAGTTTAATTACAATTTAGAGAGAAATCTTATTGAGATACAAAATGAATTGATGTGGAAAACATATGAACAGGGAAAATACAGACAGTTTTATGTTTATGAGCCGAAAAAGAGACTGATTATGGCCTTGCCTTTTCGTGACAGAGTGGTCCAGTGGAGCATATATCAAAACCTTTACCCGATATTTGATAAGACATTTTATAGATATAGCGGCGCTTGTCGCAAAGGAAAAGGAACTCATTTTACTGCATATCAGCTGCAGGACAAGTTAAGAATAATGGACCGCAAGCCAGGGAAAACATATTTTTTAAAAGCTGACGTATCAAAATATTTTTATCGGATAGTTCATAAAAGATTATTTCAACTAATCAAAAGGAAAATCAGCTGCAGAGATACATTAGAATTAATCTGGCAGATAATCAAAAGTGAAGATGGTGAATTTGGCATCCAGTTAGGGGATCACTTCTTTGAAAATGAAAAAATCAAAGGAATTGGCACACCAATTGGTAACCTAATGAGTCAGCTTTTTGCAAATATTTATCTTGATTTTCTAGATAAGTTTGTAAAACACACTCTAAAAGTTAAATACTATGTTCGTTATATGGATGACTTTGTAATTTTAGGAAAAGACAAAAATAAACTTCATACTATTAGACAGGAAATAGAGATTTTTCTTGCTGATTATCTCCAGCTGCAGCTTAACAATAAAACTACCGTCGGCCATGTAGATGAAGGGATAGATTTTTGCGGATATGTTTTATATCCGAGTTATAGTAAATTGAGAAAATCAACTAAAAAGAAAATGAAAAAACGATTTAAGTATCTTAACAAAAAATATTTTGAAGGGAAGGTGGATATCGAGGATATTAATGCCAGTGTTAATTCCTATCTGGGAATTATTAAACACTGCGATAGCTATAATTTAAAAATGTCAGTGATAAGTAAATTAGATGATCATATACTGGAACAACTTGATTTAGGCGACCGGTTAAAATTAAAAAGTTGATGTGATACACAGATAAACAAAAACTTTTGCCTTGTAGCGGGGCTGTTTTGAGGTGATTTGATGGAAAGCAAAGGGCACAGTATTGATGATTGCCCCTTAAGAGAAAAAATAGAAGATAATCATGATAGATCAAAAGATAACGAAAGAAAAATTAAAGAGCTGATGTCAGGAGACTGGTACTCAAACAAAGAGCTATACAAAATGATACAAAGCTTAACTTCTCAGCTGACTGAGTTCAATGGAAAATTTGACAAATATAATGGACTAATTGAAGAAAGAAAAAAAGACAGGAAATTACTTAATCAACTTAATGAAAAAGTAAATAAAATAGATACTAAAGGAAAAACAAAAAAGGAAATTACTACGAATTGGAGAGAATGGATTGGCTGGGTAATTGCAATTTTATTAGCATTATCAAAACTGGGGGTTTTTTAAAATGGATAATATTTTTAAAAAAGCTTTTGAAGAAGTAATGGAAATTGAAGGTGGCTATGTTAACCACAAAGATGATCCTGGTGGTGCCACTAATTTTGGCATCACAGAAGCAGTAGCAAGAAGAAATGGCTATGAAGGAGATATGAGAGACTTAAAACTGCACCAGGCCAGAGACATCTATTATTATGAATTTTGGCTTGACCAGAAATATAACAAAATTAAAAACAGAGATGTAGCAATTGAAATGTTTGATCAGGCAGTAAACATGGGACCTGGCCGAGCTAATAGAAATTTACAAAAATCTTATAATTTACTTTCTGATAATCAAATTTCAGTTGATGGAGCAATCGGCCCTAATACTTTAAAAGCTGTTAATAGCTGTAATAAGCCGGTGGGATTGTTTAATCTACTTAATGGCTATCAAATTATGCATTACATTAACCTTGCTGAAAACAGCCAAAAATATAGGTCATTTATTCGTGGCTGGGTTAATAAAAGAATAGAAATTATAAGGAAGTGACTACTATGGAAGAACAAAAAGTAAATGAAGTTAATCTAAAAGAAGACTCTAATAATAACAATATTCCTGACTGGGCAGAGTTTACAGCTACATATCTAATTGCAGCTGTTTGCGTTAGTATGGCTGTAGCTGGTTACATCAGGCAGGATTTAGACGGTTCAATTATTAAATGGTTGTTAGGTTTTGGTGTCGTTCTGACTGGCGGCCGTGATGCTATCAAAGCTTTCATTAAAAGAAAGGTGTAATAAAATGTACCTAATAAAATACTTGCTTTATATCTTAGAGCACAAATGTAATGTTTTTAAAATCTCAATTAAAAAAGGATATTATTTGCATGCTTTAACTCATGATTTAAGTAAGTTTAGCGGCAGTGAATTCTTGGCGTATGCTGGTTATTTCTACAAAGATAAGGCAAAATATAAACATCGCTTTGAAATGGCTTGGAGACATCATTATTACAACAATCCACATCATTGGCAGCATTGGCTGGATACAGATGGGAATCCAATAGAAATTCCAGATAAATACATTGAACAAATGATAATTGACTGGGAGGCTATGGGTATCAAATTTAATGACACTGCAAAAGAATATTATTTAAAAAATAAAAATAAAATAAAATTAACTCCGCATACAAGAACTAATCTAGAAATAAAATTAAAAGTGGGTGGTCAAAATGCTAAAAACTAAGCATAAAATCATATTAATTGTTATTGCTGCACTGTTAGTTATTGGTGCTCTATTTTTTGGAGGTTGGAAGCTGGCTTCTCTTTTAGGTATCGGAGCTGCAGCTGGTGGGTACAAAGCTGCAAGCAAACAGGTCCAGAAGCAAGCTGATCAGGAAAAAGAAGTAGTTAATGAAGTAGAAAAGGATATCGATAATAGAAAAGAGAAAGACCAGGAGCTGCAGAAAAAGTCAGAAAATCGCAAAGAAAAAGCTGAGAAACTTAATAATAATCAAAAAAACAGGCAGAAAAGAGCTGAAAGTTTAGAGGATAGGCTTAATAACCACACAGAAGGTGATAACAATTAAACGTCTACTTGTATTTTTAATAGTTTTATCTTTGCTTTTTGTGCCGATTGTTGTCAATGCTCAGGAGTTAGATCCTCCGAAAGAATATGATCAACTCCTGAAAGATTATCGTGATATGTATGACATTGCCCAGAAATATAAGCAGCTTTATGAAGAAGCTGAGCGGGATGTTACCGAATATAAAAAGTTATACAACCAGGCAGAAGCAGATGTTGAGGAATACAGGCAATTATATAAATCAGCTGAGGAGAACAATCGAAAATTAATAGACTCTAATAATAGGTTGCAGGATTTGATTGATACTCAAAAGCAAATGATAGACGATATATTAAATAAAAAGAACATTGGAATAATAACAGGGGTCAATGTGGTCCCTGCTAATATAGAAAATAGTGGAGTAATACTTGGATTTGATTTTCAGTTTTAAGGAAGGAGCGATATGCAATATCTTAAGTTTTTCTTGCTAATTGTAATGAGCATTATTTTAAGTGGAGGAACCACTTATTTTATAGCCGATAACTTTATTAGATCTCAAGATGCTGACAATGTTTCAGATGGCATCTTTGGAATGATTGCAACATTAGTTATTGGTGTTATAGTTTTTGCGATATCAATCGGCGTATATGGATTTCTGTTTTACTGGATACTATTTACATTGATATAGATTATTTAACCTCAGGTGAGGCCTGGGGTCTTTACTATATATAATGTAGAAAAATTTTAGAAGTGCCGAAAAAGTGCCAAAAACTTGGGAAATATCAGAATAAATAAATTTTAAAAAATTCTTGACAAGATATTAAAACGCTGATATACTACTAAATGTCGCAACAAAAGAAAACATAAGAAAGCGCAAGATTTCACCTCTTACGGACTTCTAATCCGTAGGCCACAGGTTCGAATCCTGTCGGGCGCGCCATTATGAATACTAACAGGACAGCCTTCGCGGTTGTCCTTTTTTATTTGCCAAAAATAAAAGCCCGGTCAAAGTGCCGAGCTGGTGCCAAAAAGTTTCAGTTTCAGATTACTATTTCATTTTCTAACTTTTTAGCGGCTTCTTTTTGCATGTCTATATCTACATGAGAATATATATCCATAGTGGTGGAGATATTTCCATGACCGAGCATTTCCTGTATCACTTTGGCATCTGTGCCATTTTTCAACTGTAAGGTAGCAAATGTATGCCTCAATGTGTGAAGGCTATATTCGGAGCTTAGACCAGCTATGAGTATAGCCTTTTTTGCTTTTCTAGTAATAGTCGGCGGATAATAATGATTTCCGTCTGGCTTGCAGAAAACAAATTCTTTCTGTTCATTATATTCTTCTGCCAGCTGCAGCCTTAACTCTGCTTGATAAGCTTTATAACTTTTCAGCAATTTTGCCAGCTTTGAAGAAATTGCAATTATTCTTCGACTAGCTTCTCGTTTTGTCGCTTCTTCATGCTCAATTCCCTGATCACTATTTTGATTAACAACTAATCGCTTTTTTACTTCGACAGTTTCATTCTCTAAATCAACTTCTGACCACTCTAGGCCAAGCATTTCACTTTTTCTCATTCCGGTAAGGACAGCAAAACTCAAAAATGTGTGCATAAATTTATCGTTAACTGAATCAAGTAATTTTTGAACTTCCTCAAAGCTCATTGACTTAGCTTCTTTCTTTTTCGGTTGTGGTGATTCAATCGCCTGGACTGGGTTATATTTTATTAACCGCCACTGGACTGCCTTTTCCATCGCTGAATTAAGCACTACATATATTTTCTTGAGAGTATTTTCAGACAGGCCGCCATCATTCCTGACACTTCCATTCTTTCTTAAATAGCCCATAAATCGGCTAATATGGAAGGGCTCCAGTTCCTGCAATGGAATATATCCTATTTCGGGTATAATATAAGTTTTTATACGGTTTTTGTAATTATCATAAGTAGTTGTGGCGATGTGCGGTTTCTTTTCGTTATCCAGCCAGTCTAACATGTGATCAGCGACAGTTAATGAAGCAGAAGAAACATATCTACCTTTTTCCTGATCAACTAACATATTAGCCTGCCAACTTTTAGCATCTTTTTTTCGCTCAAATGTTTTGGTTCTTCTTTTTCTGCGTTCACCAGCTCCAACTTCTACAATAGCTTTATATTTTCCATTGTCTAACTTTTCAATATGAGGCATTTAATCCTCCTTTCTAATTGGCTACCATAATTTCTATTGTTGAATCATTTCTGTTTGTAATCACTTTAAAAGGTGGAATCAAATTATTCCCAAAAGTTATTGTTTTAGCAGAAGTTAAAGTATAATTTTCTCCTAAACTTTTGTCTTCATCAAAGTTAAAAATGTAATATCCCCCGTTTATAGTAATCATTTTAATTAAGACTTCTTTTAATTTTTCTTTATTTTCTATATTGGCCCTCGCCATTATCGCTTCTGAATCTCTGTTTTCTAAAAAATGTTCATCCTCTATTATCGAATTAATTTCTTTATACATTTCTTTTTTATAACTTCTATAGTGGTCATAAACCTTAAGTTTAATATTTTCTTGATTGTCTTGTCCCATATAAATAACTTTGATGTATGATCCAGTGGGATAAAACTTTTGATTTTCTTTTTTGAAATGCTCATTTTTGTTGTAATCACTTATTTCTGCATTTTCTCCGTATCTTGAATAAGAAATTAATATCGGCTGCCCAATTTTAACTTCACTATAAACCAAAGCAGTATTTATTCTATTAGCATTATCAATTGTTTCCCAGAGATCTGCATTTGCTTTCGAACCAACATATAAATTATCAAGGGTATATTGTTTTTCCCAATTATCTTGAGCGGTTGCTGGAAATGAAAATAAAATAAATATCAATATAAAAATCAAACTTTTTTTCATAATTCCCCTCCTTTTAAAATTCCTAATGGACTAAAATAAATATAATAGTCTTTATGCTTATAATAAAGACCGTGTTTAAAATTGTAGAAATTTATCGCTTTTTGTAAAAATTTTTCTGTTACTTCTAAAAAAAGGGATATCTCATATCTGTTTTGAGCTCCCTCTTCATATGCAGCTATCAACCCATCAAATGTAACTAATCTTTCATAAGCCCACTGCCTGGCTTTAATTTCTTGTTTTCTGTTGCGAATATCTTCTTGATCAAGTATTTTTCCGTAAGATGTGTAGTGGTGGCCCAATTCTTCTGCTAAAATACACTTTTTCTCTTTTTGACAACTGATATTATTACTCAAAGATATTATGCCGTCTATGTACAAACCTTTGAGGCCCCCAATATTACAGTTGTCAATAACTTCTACATTTTGATTTCTTGCTTCCTCCAGCAGTTTGTCATAAGTCATTATACCACCTCTTATTTATTTCTCTTAGATAGTAAGTATTCTATATATTCTTCAACTTCCTGCATTTCTTCCTTGGTTAGATCATCATCAGCGTGAGCTGCTATGGTTGTTGGTCGCTCCAATTCAGTAGTATCTTTTTCAGCCATTTCTTCTAATTCTTCAACAGTAATATCTAAACCCTTGCAAATTTTAATTACATTAGTTACCCCTGCATTATTTACTCCTCTTTGGAGTATAGAATTCAAAGTTGAATAAGGAATATCAATTTTTTCAGCAAATTTTCTTTGAGATAAACCTTTTTGCTTAATTAATTTTTTAATAATTTCAGATTCTTTCATTTTGTTCTCCTCCTTACAATTATATTATATACCTGTTTTCGTTCGCTGTAAAGAAGAATTGAACGGAATTTGATATTTTTTTACTAAATATACTTGACATTGAACGAAATTTAGTTTATTATATTGACTAGTGAACGAAAATTAGTCCAAAGGAGGTGAGATAATGTATCCGAATTTAGAAGCTGAAATTGCCCGTAAAGCTATTACCAAAACTGAATTGGCAGAAAAAATAGACATGCCGCGTACTACATTTACTCAAAAGTTAAGAGGTGACTTTGAATTTACTGTAGCCGAAGCAAAAAAAATTAAAAAAAGAGTTTTTCCAGAACATTCAATTGAATATTTATTTAAAAAGAGAGGGGAATAAAGCAATGAGTGATATTAAAATTTTTGAAAATGATAAATTTGGAGAAGTTAGGGTTCAAGAAAGAGAAGGTGAAATTTGGTTCGCTGGAATAGATATTGCCAGAGTTTTAGAATATTCAAATCCATCTAAAGCAGTCATCAACCATGTCGATAAAGAAGATAAGAAAAAAGAAATTTTATCACATTCCCGAAATGGGAACACGGTTAAAACAGAAACTACACTAATAAATGAATCGGGAATGTATTCTTTAGTGTTAAGTTCTAAAATGCCGAAGGCAAAAGAATTTAAAAGGTGGGTAACTTCTGATGTCCTTCCTTCAATCAGAAAACATGGAGCTTATGCTACCGAGGAAACAATCGACAGAATGATTAATAATCCAGACTTTGGAATTGAATTATTAAGCCAGCTTAAGCAAGAGCGGGAAGAAAAGAAAAAATTAGTCGGCAAGATTAATCAACTTAAGCCGAAAGCTGATTATACTGACAAAATATTGAAAAATAAAGGGCTAGTTACTATTACTCAAATTGCTAAGGATTATGGAATGTCCGGCAGGTCAATGAATGAATTGCTGCATGAATTAGGAGTTCAATATAAGCAATCAGGTCAGTGGCTATTGTATGCAGAACACCAGGGCGAAGGATATACACACTCAGAAACTATAGATATTACAAGAAGCGATGGAACTCCAGATGTAGTTATGAATACTAAGTGGACCCAGAAAGGCAGATTATTTCTTTATGACTTGCTGAAAGAAGAAGGGGTTCTTCCAACAATTGAAAGAGAGGTGAATTGATGAGCTTAACAATTAATGTTCAATCAGCAGTCAAATCAGTATTAGACGAACGGATCAACGAAAAGATAAATGATTATCCGTCAGCACTCAAGCCAGCGGACATTATGGAAATCATGAATACTTCGCAGGCCAGAACTTATGAAGCGCTTAATCGTGGAGACATTCCAGGGGCTAAGAAAATTAAAGGTTTTGGCTGGAGGATTCCGAAAGAAACATTTTTCGCCTGGTGGTATGGGGAAGAAGTTAAGGAAAAGAAGCCATTCAAACCAGTTAGGAGGGTGAAGTGATGAAAAACTTAGACTTCGTAGCAAGATTATTTATATTTATCGGCTGGCTATTCATCATTTTCAAAGCTGGCCCGGAATTATGGAAGGACATCAAGGAAATGTACAGAGAAATAAAAAGACCAGCTGCGGGAACAGCTGATCAAGAAAAAACATCTAATTATAATATATCAGAATTCCAGAACATTCACAACTTGGAGCGATGGAAATGATGACAATTAACAAAAAAATAGCATTCAGTTTTTTCATCATGGTCTTTTCTATTGGAATTGCGGTCGGAACTGTCTTAACAGCCGACGAATATTTGGATAATCTCGTATCAAACGAGCAGACGATTGAGATTAAGGTACAAAAGGCTATCGAAAAGAAGATTGACGAGAAAGAGGCAAATATGGAACTTTACGAGGCCATTTATTTTGATAAGGAATTAGGTCAGACAATGTATTTCTTTTTCAGAAGTGACGATAATCCATTCTGGCGGGCAAATGAAATACTGGAGAAAGAAAAGATTAAGTTTAGCAATCTGAGGTTGAGAAAATCAAAACTATTAGAGGAGGAAAGACCTAATGAAAATTAAAAAAGCAATTAAGGAATTAAAGAAAGGCGATCTACACTGCTGGAGGGAAGATAAAAAAACTTACTGGGTAACAGACTCTTTTTTGTTAGTCAAAATGAACCAGAAACAGTTTAATTTTTTCAAGAGTAAATATTCATCTCTTAAAAGAAATGCTTATATTCCTGATTTAGAAGTTGGAGAAAAATGTTCGACTTTTGGAACGATGTTAAATGATGGTGGCCCGGATTTTGAAAAATTATTTGCAACTCTAGATAAATATAGGCCAGCTGAAGTATCGGACTTTATATTTGACAATGACAAAAGAATTTATCATTCAGGCGTTTTTGTGAGTGTGATTTCAGAAAAATATTATCAAATATTTGAAGAACATGAGTGCGAAATCAATAGTGAAAACAAAAGATTTACACCTGTTGCATTTTATAAAAATAATGGTGAATTAGTCGGGATGGTTGGCCCAATAGAATTAAAGTTAGACGAAAAAGAAAGACTACATTCCGGGTTAGATGCTCTTTTAAAATCATTTGAAGGTGACACAAGGGGTTGATGACTAGATGGCTAGGCCACAAAAATCAGGGATAGATTACTTCACTATAGACACCAACATGGAAGACAAAATTAAACTTGTAGAGGCTAAATATGGCTTAGAAGGATTCGGGTTTTTGATTAAACTCTGGCAGAAAATTTACAGCCAGAAGTATTACATCGACTGGACAGAGGAAATCCAATTACTATTCAGTAGCGAGGTTAATGTCAACATTAACAAGATTAATGACATCATTAACGATTGTGTCAAATGGGGCGTTTTTAACCAGGAACTTTTTGAAAAACACAATATATTAACCAGTCACGGAATCCAGTTAAGATATAAGGAAGCCACCTATAGACGCAAAAAAGTGGAGATGAAAGAGGATTATTTGCTGCTAAAAGATGATGAAATTAACTCAAATATAGTTAATGAGAACAATAACCCGATTAATGATAACAAAAACCTAAAAAATGATGACAAAAGTACACAAAGTAAAGTAAAGGAAAGTAAAGTAAAGGAAAGTAAAGTAAAGGAAAGTAAAGTAAAAGAAGAAGAGAAAGAGAAATCTGAATCTGAAAAGTTATTCACAAAAAATGTGGATAAGTTCGAAAAATACCTGCAGCAAATGTCAGAGGCAGTAATTTTAAAAGCCTGCAAGATTTCAGCCGAAAAAGATAAACCCCTGGCATATTGTAGAGCAGTATTAAACGACTGGACCCAGAAAGGAATTGAAGATATTGACGATCTTAAGACAGCTGCTAAAAATGCTAAAAATAAAGACAGTCCTGATAATTGCGACTACAAGTGGAAAGGCCATTTTATAGAAGATTGGGATAGATTTAAGGAGTGAGAAAATGAAACCAGTGATAGTGAATGGGAATGTTGATCAGGTAACTAAAGATGATATGGCAGATTTGATTAAGAGCGTGAAGCGGGAAAATGAAGGTAAAAGAATTAAACTTGCTGGCCCGGTCATTGAAAGAGCGCTGGAAAGTGCTAATTATACAGACTTTGAGATAGACCTTAGCGAAAGCTTCAAAGAAATCAGGCTGGAAATCAAAGTGAGAGGTGCTTAAAATGGCTTGGTCTATGAAGGACGCGATAAAAACTGCAAAGGCTGCAGTCAAATGGAGTGGAGAAAAAGATTTGACTTATAGGTCCTATAAGCGATATAGAAAAGAGTTCGGAGGTCCGAGTATAGGTTTTATTATGAAGAGGTTGAAATGGACTGAATTCAAGAGTAAATATTTAGGTATTGAGAGAATAAGTGCTCGAGAAAGAATGTTAAAGAAGCTAGAAGAAAATTTTTGTGGTCACTGTAAAGAAAAAGGAAGCTGCAAAATAGAACTGGAGGATTGTGATCACTGGGAATATTGGAAGAATCAAAGGAATACTGGGTGACAAAATTCAGGAGGTTGATCATGAACCTAAAAGAAAAGTTAATGGAAGATCATCCACAATTAAGTGAGGCTCGAATAGACCAAATTATAGAAGAGTCTGAAAGGAAGGTTGAGAATGAAGATGATGACTAAAAAAGAGAAGAAAGAGCTAAAGAAAGAGATATTAGACAGCGAAGAATTTGAGAAAGCAGTCAAGAAAGAGGTAGAAAAATACTTTGCGGGGAGGATACCGTTTTGATTAGAACTATAGCAGCATTCATAATTGGTGGAGCTGGAGGTTTTCTTTTATGTGCGATATTCACAGTAGATAGTTATCAAAAAAGGTATGAGGATGGATTAAGAAAGGGGCAAAAAAATGAATATTAAAGAATGCAAAGCCGGAATGACAGTTAAAGCTAAGAAAAATATATCGGCGAGTGTCAGTAAAGGTGATGAAGTAAAAATAATTTATGCTCAGGAATATCCACCTTTCATTGATGTTGATAATGGAGATGTTATTGTTCCTGAGCGTTCACCTGAGCACTTTGAAAAAGTTGAGGAGGTAAATTAATGTATATTATTCAAGTGAAACAAAATCCTAATTTAGATAATTTCATAGACATGGCAGAGGAAGAGGAGCCAGCTGCAGCCAAGCAGCGGATGAAGCAACTGGTTGGAGAATATCAGTCGGAAGGCAGAATTGTAGAAGTCAAGGCAGAGGCTAAAATGGAATATAATGATTATTTCAAAGAAGAAATTGAGAACAAAAAAGGAGAATTAAAAATTAATGCATTTGATCCAGATAGTTTTATTAAATCTCTAAAAGAAACAAAAATAAATAAATCACCATGTAAAGGAGAAATATGCGCTCATTATAATGATGGCGAATGCGAGTCTTTTGATAATATTAATGACCCGATAGTTAATAGTGAAGGAGAATGCCAGGGTTTTAAACCTGGCGGAAAAGAATATATCTTAAATGAGATTAAAAGAGTTTCTGAATTTTTAGATAAAACTCCATCGATGGGAGATATGGCAGCCAATACCGATATAGACCGCAATCAATATTACAGATTATTCGACGGCTATAAAGATGCTTGCAAACAAGCTGGCCTTACACCTAATAAGGCAGGTAAATAATGAATACGGGCTGGGAAAAGAAAAATATAACTAGAAAATTAGATTTATTTTCAGAAGTTAAAGAAATGTCAGCTATAAAGTATAAAGATTTCCGATTAAGTTGCGGACTGGATCTTCCGAGTTTAGGAACAATA
>Ga0208033_10009_pt1 | contig 45465 bp, 43 predicted proteins | sample Shrwel1BS1Day87_FD_187539 | JGI IMG/M metagenome (GOLD analysis project Ga0208033, IMG submission 187539) | Subsurface microbial communities from deep shales in Ohio, USA - Utica-3 well 1 S-1-Day87 (SPAdes) (version 2) ... | reverse complement strand
AAATCTTTGGAACCGGGGTTTTCATATGGTTAAGATGAACTGAGTTAGAGGTTTAAAAAACTATGATATAAGTTCAAGGATTAGGTTATTTTTTTAGCAATACACTTTGATCTCAACAAAGTGGACATAGTGTTGAATAGGTTAAGAGAAATGAAAATATAGATATAGAATATAAGAGTTTTTTGTATATGAACTTAAGGGATTGAGTTTATATGTAAAAAACTATTTTTTTTATGTGTAGAGAAAAAATAATTTTGGAGTGATTTAATTGAGTAAAAAAACTGATAAATTACGAAAAGAAATACTTGAAAAAGTAAAAGAATTGCATAGAGAAGAACAAAAAGAAGAAAGCTTTGAACTGGGTAAAGATACTATACCATTTGCAGCTAGAGTCTTTGATGAAAAAGAAAAAATATCTTTAGTTGATTCCAGTCTTGATTTCTGGTTAACAACTGGGAGATATGCTGAAGAATTCGAAGCAGAATTTGCAGATTTTATGGATCAGAGATATTGTTCTCTGGTTAATTCTGGTTCTTCTGCTAATTTAGTTGCTTTATCAGCTTTAACTTCAGATAAATTAGAGGACCGAAAATTAAAAGCTGGAGATGAAGTAATCACAGTAGCTGCTGGTTTTCCAACTACTGTTAATCCAATTGTTCAAAATAAACTTGTGCCTGTATTTGTAGATGTGGAACTTGGCACCTATAATATAAAGGTTTCAGAATTAGAAAAAGCACTGTCTGATAAAACTAAAGCTATTATGCTTGCTCACACTCTGGGTAATCCATTTAATTTAAAAGCTGTAACAGAATTTGCTGAAGAACATGACTTATATTTGATTGAAGATTGCTGTGATGCAGTTGGAACTACTTATGATGGCGAAATGGTGGGAACTTTTGGCGATTTTGCTACTGTTAGTTTTTATCCAGCTCACCATATGACAATGGGAGAAGGTGGAGCAGTTTTAACTAATAACCCGGTATATAAAAAGCTAGCAGTTTCTTTTAGAGATTGGGGTCGAGATTGCTACTGTGAACCAGGTGCGAATAATACCTGTGGACGCAGATTTTCCATGCAGTTTGGAGATCTTCCCTATGGCTATGATCATAAATATGTTTACAGTCATGTGGGCTATAACTTGAAAGTTACTGATATGCAGGCAGCAGTTGGAGTAGAACAGTTAAAAAAGCTTCCTGACTTTATAACCGCAAGAAAAGAAAACTTCGAAAAATTATATAAAGGTATTAAGGAATTTGAAGAATATTTAATCTTACCTGAAGCAGAAGAGAATTCTGATCCTTCCTGGTTTGCTTTTCCGTTGTCTGTTAGAGAAAATGATGAGTTTACTAAAAATGAACTTGTTAATTACTTAGAAGAACACAAAGTGATGACCAGACAATTATTTGCTGGCAACTTAACCAGACAACCTGCCTATCAGAATGTTGAATACAGAGTTGTTGGAGATCTTGCAAATACTGATTATATAATGAATAATACTTTCTTTATTGGGGTTTATCCAGGACTTGATGACCAGAAGATTGAATATATTATCCAGCAGTTTGCTGATTTTTTTGATGAAAGGATATAAGATAATGGCAGTTGTAACCCAGGCAGAGGTCCTGTCTGTAATTGAACACACAGCAGAGATTAGAGAATATATCTTAAAACCTGATAAATATAGAAGATTTGAAGCTGGAATGTTTTTGCAGCTCTCTTTAGAAGAAGTAGATTCTTCTGATTACTGGCCTGAATCGAGAACATTTAGCTTAGCTTCTTATTATAATAAGAAAAAAGTAATTAGACTGGTAATAAAAAAAGCTGGGCGATATACTACAAGAATTTTTAATGAAGTTGAAAAAGGTAGTGAAATTACAATTAAATATGCTTATGGAGATTTCATTTTACCAGTTTTTGATCAAAAAAATGATATTGTCTGTCTGGCTGGTGGAACTGGAATCACTCCTTTTTTTAGTTTTATAGAAGCTTTAGAAGAACAGGATGAGCTAGAGCGATTAAAACTTCTTTACTCAGCTAAAAAATATGAAGATTTTATAAGACTCGACTATTTAAAAGAAAAATTAAATAATGATCAACTATTATTGTTTACAACTCAAGAAGAAAATAGTGAAACTATAAATAGAAGAATAGCCACAGAAGATATAATAAACGCAGCTTATAATTATCAGGAAGCTCATTACTATATCTGTGGTACAACTGATTTTAATTTAGATTTCAAAGAAAAACTTGAAGCTGAAAATTTAAAAAATATTTATCTAGATCAGTGGGAATAAAAAATAGGGGGTTAAATTTTTATGAAAGCAGTAATACTTGCAGGTGGATTTGGGACCAGGCTTGGTAACAGAACTAATTTAATTCCAAAACCTATGGTTAAGATTGGTCAGAAACCTGTTCTCTGGCATATTATGAAAACTTATGCTCATTATGGAGTAACTGATTTCATTATCTGCCTTGGTTATAAAGGTGATGTAATTAAGGATTATTTTCTGCATTATGAGGCTAAAAATAATGATTTCACTATAGATTTAAGTAACTCTGATATCACATTCCATAATAATCACAATGAAACAGACTGGAATGTTACTCTGGTAGATACTGGTTTAAATACTCTTAAAGGTGGTAGAATAAAAAGAATTGAGAAGTATTTAGATGATGGGATAAACTTACTTACATATGGAGATGGAGTAGCTAATATAGATATTAATGATCTAGTTAGATTTCATAAAAAACATAATAAGATGGTTACAATTTCAGGTGTACATCCTCCAGCGAGATTTGGGGAACTTCTGGAAGAAGATAATGTAGTTCAATCTTTTGAAGAAAAACCGCAGACTTCTATGGGTTTGATTAATGGTGGTTATATGGTTTTTGAAAGAGAAATGCTTGATTATTTATCTCCTGCAGAAGACTGTGATTTTGAGGTTGGTCCATTAGAAAAATTATCTAAGCAGGGTAAGGTCATGGTTTATAAGCATGATGGTAACTGGGAGTGTATGGATCATGAACGTGATGTTAAACATTTAAATAAACTCTGGAATGAAGATAAAGCCTTCTGGAAGGTCTGGGAATAATGGAAGAATTATTTGATGGCATATATAAAAATAAAAATGTATTAGTAACCGGTCACACAGGCTTTAAAGGTTCCTGGTTATCTATCTGGTTAAATGAGATGGGAGCTAATGTGATTGGTTATGCCTTAGATCCCTATACGGATCAGGACAATTTTGTTGTTACTAATTTGAGTGAAAAAATAACTGATCTTAGAGGTGAAATAAAAGATTATAATAATCTTTTAAGAACTTTTAAAGAAGAGAAACCAGAGATTGTTTTTCACCTGGCAGCTCAACCGTTGGTTAGATTATCATATAAAGAACCAAGAGAAACCTATGAAGTAAATGTAATGGGAACTGTAAATGTTTTGGAAGCAGCCAGGCAGAGTGACAGTGTTAAAACTGTCATTATAATCACCAGTGACAAATGTTATGAGAATAATGAGTGGATCTGGGGTTATAGAGAAAATGATCCGATGGGGGGATATGACCCTTATAGTTCCAGCAAAGGCTGTGCAGAATTGGTTACTTCTGCTTATACAAGATCATTTTTTGATAATGAAGATTCTGATATAGCTGTGGCTTCGGTTAGAGCCGGTAATGTTATTGGCGGTGGAGACTGGGCAGCAGATAGATTGATAACTGATTGTATTAGTTATTTAAAAGAAGATAAAGCTATTGAGATTAGAAGTCCAAAAGCTATTAGACCCTGGCAGCATGTTTTAGAACCTTTGCGGGGATATTTATTATTAGCTTCAAAATTATATCAAAACCCTGAAAAATATACAGGTGCCTGGAATTTTGGTCCTGATGAAGCTTCAATTGTGACAGTTGGAGAACTTGTTGACAAACTGGTTAATAAATGGGGATCAGGTGAATGGATTGATACTTCTAATAACAATGAGCCACATGAAGCAAAATTATTGAAACTAGATATTAGTAAAGCCAGACATCATTTAAAATGGGAACCAAAGCTTAGTTTTGATCAGACAATTGATTTAGTAGTTGACTGGTATCAGAATGATAATGTTGATTATGATTTTGATGTAGGACAGATTAACAAATATCTTAACTATTAATTTAGGGGTTATTATTTTGGATAAACAAAATAGTTTTAATAATAAGAAAATATTAATTACAGGTAGTAATGGTTTTGTGGGTAGAAACCTTGTTGAAAAAATATCTGAATATAATTGTGAGATTTATGGACTTGGTGTTGAAAACACCAATAAAAATCAAGAAATAAACTATTATAAATGTGATATTACTGAAGCATCTAAATTAAAAGAAATTGTTTTAGATATAAAGCCAAATTACATCTTTAATTTAGCTGCTATTGTAACAGCAGCAAGAGACTATTCATTAACTAAAAAAATGATTGATTTACATCTTAAAACTTTATATGATTTTTATGAAATTCTTAAAGGGAAAGAGTTTTTAGAGCTTTTAATTAATTTTGGTTCAACAGAAGAATATGGTGATTATAATGGAGAACCTTTTAAAGAAGATTTTTTTGAAAAGTCTAATTCACCATATGGTGCTACTAAAACGGCAGCAGTTCATTTAGCTTATATGTTTGGTAATAATGAACAATTTCCTATTATTACAGTTAGACCGGGTGTTTTATTTGGAAAATATCAAGCAGATAATAAATTTATTCAGTATGTAATAAGTGAGTTGAAAAAAGATAACATATTGGAAATGACTGCTGGTGAGCAAACCAGAGATTTTATTTATGTGTTAACTTTTATCGACTTGTTATTAGACTTAATCAAATCTAATAATTATGTCTATGGTGAAATATATAATATCGCCAGTGGTAAAAGCTTAAGCTTAAAAAAATTTGTTTTGATTTTAAAAGAAATCTTAGATAGCACTTCTGAAGTTAAATTTGGAGCTTTACAATATAGAGAAAATGAGATTATGAGATTTAATGTTTCAATTGAAAAATTAGAAAACATATTAAATAAAGAAATTAATATTTCTTTAAAAGAGGATATATGGAAGTATTTGAATAATTTTTAATGGGGGCTTATAAATGAAAATTTTGGTTACGGGTGGAGCCGGGTTTTTAGGTTCTAATTTATCTAATTATGCACTTGAACAGGGTCATCAACTTTTTGTTCTTGATAGTTTATATAGAGAAGGTTCAACTCAAAATTTAGATTGGCTCAACAAACAGGGTGAATTCAAATTTTTTCATGCTGATATAAGAAATAATAATGATGTAGAGAGAATTATAAAAAAAGTTAAACCTGATGTTATTTTTCATCTTGCTGGTCAGGTAGCAATGACAACTTCATTGGACAATCCCAGAATGGATTTTGAAGTTAATGTTCAGGGGAGTATTAATGTTTTAGAAGCTGTTCGTAAGTATTCCCCAGAATCAATAGTTATTTATTCATCTACTAATAAAGTTTATGGTGATTTAGAATATATTGATTTCAAAGAAAATGATAAAAGATATGAAGTTACAAATTATCCTGAAGGATTTGATGAAAAAATAAATCTTGATTTTCATTCACCTTATGGTTGTTCTAAAGGAGCAGCTGACCAATATATGCTTGATTATGCCAGAATGTTTGATTTAAATACAGTAGTTTTCAGACATTCGTCCATTTTTGGTGGAAGACAATTTTCAACCAAAGATCAGGGTTGGGTTGGATGGTTCTGTCAGAAAGCATTAGAAATTAAAAGAGGAGAATTGGATGAGCCCTTTACTATTTCAGGTAATGGTAAACAGGTTAGAGATATTTTATATGCAGATGATTTAATTAATTGTTATTTTGCTGCAGTAGAAAATATTAATCAGGCAAGAGGAGAAGCATTTAATATTGGCGGTGGGATAAATAATAGTTTTTCATTATTAGAATTATTTGACTATCTGGAAGATCTACTAGATGTTAAAATGACTTATAAAGAGATTGATTGGCGTGAAAGTGATCAAAAAGTTTTTATTGCTAATATAAATAAAGCTAAAGAAATATTGAATTGGCAACCTAAAATAGACAAGTTTACAGGGGTAAAAAATATGGTTGATTGGATAAAAGAATTAAATTGAGGAGAATTTTATGTTACTATCGATTTTGATTCCAACATATAATAGAGCTAAGCCATTAAAAAAGAATTTATATATGATTGAAAAATATATAAATGAAAATGATTTAATTGATGATATAAAAATTATCATATCAAATAATTGTTCAACAGATAATACTAAACAAGTTATCGATCAGTTTTACAATCAAACTGATATTAAAGCTGACAGATATAGTCAGAATGACAATTTAGGTTTAGAAGGAAATGCTTTATTTGTTTTAGAAAAAGCTGATACTGAATATGTTATGTATTTAAGTGATGATGATTTTTTAGATGAAAATTATATTGTTAATTTAGTGGATAAATTGAAAAGTAATAAAGAGTTTTATTGTGTATTACCAAGTATTCAACCTGTAAGGCCAAATGGTGAGTATATGAACCCAGGGAGAGATATGGAGAAAAACAGTAAGACATATGAAAAAGGTTTTAGTAATTGTCTCGAAAATTCCTGGAGAGGACATCAACTTACCGGTGTTACTTTTAAAAGAGACGGTACTTATGCTAGTTACAGAAAAAATAATGTAAGTAATATATATCCGTTTATCTATTTTGTTGCTTATAATTGTTTAAGAGGAAAAACCTGGCATCTTACAGATTATCCTGTAGAAGTTACAGTCGCCATCCAAGAAGATAAGGATTGGGGATATGAAGAAGATGGGTTAATATCAGAGATATTTGATAACTATAAAAAGCTAGATAATATTACATCATTACAGAGAAGCAAATTAGAACTTAAAATGTTAGATACTCAGACATTTCGTTATCAAATGTATTTGTCTAAAGGAATTAATCACTATTTAAAAGCTTTAAAAAATATAGAATTTGGGAATAATACAAGTTTGCTAACTAGATTAGGATTTCCTTTTTTAGCATTTAAATATTTAAGTAAATCGGCTTTGATTAAATTTTTAAGATTAATTTTGGGTAATAAATATGAAAAAACTAAAAACAAATTTAAAAGTTTTATTAAATAAAAGTTTTATACAAGGAGCAAACTGATGAAGAAAGCAAATCTATTTATAATTGGTGCTTCAAAATGTGGGACTACAAGCTTTTATAACATTTTAAAAGAGCATCCAGATATATGCATGTCCTCAATTAAGGAAACCAGTTATTTTTCGCTATCTGAAGAAAAACAAAAAAATATTAATTATCAAGATTATTATAATCATTGTAATGATCAGAGTATTTTAGGAGAAGTTAGTCCGATTTATAGTGAATTACATTCTGCTCCTAAAACTGTCGAAAGAATTTATAATTATAACCCAGATGCTAAAATCATTTATTTAGTTAGAAATCCAATTAATCGCTTGAAATCGGTCTGGAAGCAAACTTTACATACAGGACATTGGAAACGTAAAGTTTATTTAGATAGATTTGGTATTGATATTCCTGAAATGAGTTTAGACTTTGAGGAAGCAGTATTTGAATATCCTCCGTTTTTAGATGCCTGCAGATATTGGTTTCAAATTGATGGTTATCGAAACTTCTTTTCAGATCATCAAATTAAAGTTTTATTATTTGAAGAATTTGTAAATGAGCCAGAGGCAGTTTTTAAAGATGTTTTTTCTTTTTTAGAAATTGAAAACTTTGATATAAGTAAACTAGAAAAACAACATAATAAAAGTTCTGGCAAAAAGATGATGAATCCCAAGTTGCAGAGTATAGTAGAATCAAATTTTGTTCAAAAAATAAAAGATATTAAGCTTTTAAATAATTTCAAAACTCTTTTTAAGGAAATTGTTTATAAAGAAGTTCCTGATGATATAAAGATTAATATTAAATTAAAAAATGAAATCTTAAATGAATTAGAAGATGATATTGAAAGAATATTAGACTATGCCGGTAAAAATTCTAATTATTGGTCATTTGAATAATAAATTTTGAATTTAGGGGTAATTAAATGTCATTAAAGAAAAAAACTTTTTGGGGTGCTATCTGGAATAGTTTATCCAGTGTTTCGTTAACTGGTCTAAATTTTGTAATAACAGCAATTTTGGCGAGATTATTAACACCAAATGCATTTGGTGTAATGGGGATGATTCAAACTACTATAGCATTAATTACATTAATGAATCAATTTGGTTTTGCTCCAGCTATAATTCAGGGTGAAAACTTAAATCAAAAAAGATTATCTTCATTATTTTGGCTTAATATGTTAATTGGTTTAATAATGACAGCTATTGTGTTCTTCTCATCAAATTTTGTTGCTGCTTTTTTTAATCAACCAGAATTAGCCCAATTTTTGAGAATGATTTCGGTAGTGTTTACTATTGTTTCATTTTCTTTTATTCAGCAGAGTTTAATAAGAAAAGATATGATGTTTAAGGAACTGTTTAATATAAATTTAATTTCTACTATTTCTTATGGAATTATAACTATTATTTTAGCTCTAAATAATTTTGGAGTTATGGCTTTAGTTTTAGGATATATATCTAAAAATATCATAATGACTTTATCAATTATTGTCTTTTATAGATGGATGCCCAGCTTGATTTTTAATCTTAAATTGATAAAAGACTTAATTGATTTTAGTAAATATGCTTTTTTCACCAGTATTTTAAATTATCTAAATAGAAATCTTGATTATTTAATAATTGGAAGACTTTTAGGTGCTGAAGCTTTAGGCTACTATACATTGGCTTATAAAATCATGTTAGTTCCAGTTAGAAAAATAGGTGGAGTAATAACAAATACCTTTTTACCAGCTTTTTCAAAAATAAAACATGATAAAAAAAATGTTAAAAAATATTATCTTAAAGTGATTAACCTAATTGCTTTAATTTCGTTTCCAATGATGGGAGGACTATTTGTTGTAGCTCCAGAATTAATTTTAACAGTTTATGGACAAAAATGGTTTACAGTTATTTATTTAATCCAGATATTAAGTGTAACGGGTGCATTACACTCAATCGCAACAACAACTGGAACAATTTTTATGTCACAGGGTAGGGCTGATCTTGCTTTTAAATGGAATGTTTTTTCCATTACAAATTTAACAGTTGCTATGCTGATTGGAATGCGATGGGGAATTGTTGGGATTGCTTATGGAGTAACCATTTTCAACTTATATGGAATCTGGGTTGGGATGCATATGGCTGGTAGCCTTATTAATATGAGTTTAAAAGATTTATTCAGTTTTATTAGAAAACCTTTTTTATATACGCTATTCATGATGATAATTGTTTATTTAATAAAAACTTATCTAGTAACACCAAATATTGAACAAATGCCAATCCAATTAGCTATTAGTTTAATTACTGGGATTGTTGCTTATTCAGCGATCTTTTTAGTTGTTGATGGCAAGGAATATTTTGAGCAAATTAAGAGATTGAAAAACTCAGTGAAATAAATCCTCTTTAGAAGATTTTAAATGGATTATAATATAAATAGAATTATAGAATATCTTCAGATAATTAAAGAACTGCAAAAAGATGACCGAACAATGATTTATAGAGGTCAGGCTGATGCAGAATGGAATTTAATTCCTAGTATTTATAGAGATAAGTACTATATCGGTAAAGAAAAAGATATTTTAGCTGATATACGCAAACATAATTATCCGGAATTTGCTGAACAGGACTTATTTATAAATGAATTAGTTAGAATGCAGCATTACGGGATCCCCACTTCACTTTTAGATTGGACTAAAAATCCTTTGAATGCTTTATTTTTTGCAGTATCTGGTGAACCGGCAAAGGATGGTCATATAATAGTTAAACAGACAGATAAAATTATGAAATTTAATAATAATTATTATAAAAGCTTTTCTAAATTATTAAAATCAATATATAAAGATGATTTCACATCAAATTATTTTGATGAAATGGCAGAAAAAATTAGCTTAGAAATGCTCTATAATTCTTATAATCAGATTTTCGTTGATCCAATATTTGAAAATCAGAGAATAAGGGTTCAAGATGGACTTTTTTCTGTTTCGGTGCTATTTAATCACAAAATATATGATGAATTAGAATCAAACTTAATTCACTATATTTTAAATAATGGATTAAAGAAGAAAGTTTTTAGTAAATATGATCATGAACATCAGGGCAGAATAATCCAAAGCAAATTTAGAGACTTTATTTCAGATGATAAAATATTATAATATTATTATTTTTATGATCAAAAAGAATCTCAAAAAGTTATTAATAGTTTGGAAGGATGCTTAGCGATTGTTAATGGTGGGTATGATGATCTTGTTTCGATTTTAGAAAAACTTTATGAAGAAATAAAGGGAAAATTAGATGATGTTAAACAAGGACTACTCCCTTTATCTAGTGAAGGTAAGTATTATAAAAAGGATAATATAATAAAAGCACTAAAAGATGAAAATAGTAAAGGATTTCATCAAGCTTTTATCCCAGCAGGTAAAAAAAGCCGATTTTAAAAGAATTAAATGAACTATATGGAATTAATTCAGCTACTATTTATCCAGATGTGGAAGGCTATATTCAATACCTCAAAGATAAATTCTCTTAATCTTTCCTGGAGGTCATAAATGACTAAAAAATAATAGAACTAGATGAACTAAAAAGAATAATGGCAGTCTAGAAAGAACATAAAGAAAGAAATGAAGAAACAACTGCTGCCGGGAGGGATTTAGCAGATGGTTCAAATAAATTTCCATTAGGACGCAATGATAGAGAAGACCTATATGCTGACTTTCATACAAACGGCAGTATAGTTAGATATCATCATGGAATAGTAGTCCAATATGGAAATAACCATCCTATTAAAACTTTCTATCGCGGTGAGGTTAAGGATTACAGCCGGGATAAAGATGATTCGAAATGTAGATCATCACTAGGAAGAAAACTTGCCGATTTAGAAACTGAAGAATAAAGAAAAGCTGAATGATGGCGATTATCATATCATGCAGAATAGTTTGCGGGATGCTACTGAGGTTTTGGAGAGGTATTATGAGGAGATGTAGATGATTTATGGAAAAGATAATTGAAAGCATAAAAGCTAATGATAGGGAATATAATGACTCTATTCATTCACAGTTAAAGGATAATAATTTAATTGAAATGAATCACACATATTCTAGTATTATGAAATTGATAAATGACATTAAGGTAAATGATTATAAAGTGCAGTTGAGGTTTAAAGATGATGACCTTTATACTGATCAAATCAAGGTGCGTATAGAAACAGATATTGAAAGAATTATGGCAGGGTCTGAAAATAATCCATATTGCAAAGATGTTTTAGAACTTAAAATTATTGATGATTAAATTTATATTTATAATTTACAGTACTTATAATATTAAGGAGATAATTCAAATGACTTGGATTAATGATTTTGAAAATAAATTTAATATTCATGCTCAAAGTGATGAATTCAAGCTAATTATTGGGATAAGACCCTATAAGCAAAAACTCGGCAATAAAAAATTAGCTATAGATATAACAACTAATACAACCTTGCAAAACACTTTATATAATGGCTTTAATGAAATAGCTTTTTTAGTCAGAGATTGGGTTAAAATACAGTCAAGTTTGGAGATGATTTTTAATTTATTATCTGGCACCAGCAGTAAATCCTTAGAAATCTTAGCCTGGCTAAGAGGAAATAAAATTAGTCCTATTGAATTCGCTGAATATTTACTTAATGTTCATGACCTAATGTTAGTAAATAAGGAAGACTCAAAAGGTAATTGTATTTCATTTAAAATTAAGACCTTAGTTAGAACAATAAATAGTCAAAATCAAAAAGTTAATATTTTATTTACTGGTAGCATCTTTTTCTCAAGAGGAATAAGAAATAATAATGGAATAAAAAATGATTTAGGTTGGGTGTATCATCCCAGCAGTTATAATTTAAATAAATCGAATATAAATTATGAGGATATTTGGTATAACTTTAATCAAAATGAAGTTAAAAATACTTCAAAAACTAAAACTGTAAAACTGAATAAATTTATGATTTTTAAATAAGAATTTTTGCTTGGGGGAGATTAAATGGATAAAGAAAACTTAAACAACATCAAAATAGCAATCACAGGAATGGGATATGTAGGTCTACCATTGGCTGTGGCATTTGCTGAAAATGGGATATATATAATAGGTTTTGATATCAATCAAGAAAAAATAAATAAATACAAAAATGGGGAAGATCCAACAAATGAAATCGGTAAAGATCGATTGGCTAAAATTTCAAATATAAAATATACTGCTGATGAGAATGATTTAAAAGAGGCAGATTTTCATATTGTAGCTGTTCCTACTCCAGTTGGGAAAAATAATGTACCAGATTTAGATCCAGTAACAGGTGCAAGTAGAACAGTGGGGAGAAATTTAAAAGAAGGTTCAATTGTTGTTTATGAGTCAACGGTTTATCCAGGAGTTACAGAAGAAGTCTGTGTACCTATTTTGGAAGAAGAATCTGATTTAGTTTGTGGAGAAGAATTTAAGGTTGGTTATTCTCCTGAACGAGTTAATCCCGGCGACAAGGTTAATACCGTTGAAACCATTGTTAAGGTTGTTTCTGGTATGGATGAAGAGAGTTTAGAAGTTATTGCTGAAGTTTATGAGAGGATCATTAAAGCTGGAGTACATAGAGCTCCCTCTATTAAGGTAGCAGAAGCTTCAAAAATAATTGAAAACTCCCAGCGTGATGTTAATATTGCTTTTATGAATGAGTTAGCTATGATTTTTGATAAAATGGATATTGATACTCAATCTGTTTTAGAAGCTGCAGGAACCAAATGGAATTTCCTTAACTTTTATCCCGGGCTTGTAGGTGGACATTGTATTGGTGTTGACCCTTATTATTTAACATATCGTTCAGAAGAACTTGGTTACATATCACAGTTGATTTTAAATGGGCGCAGGATTAATGATCAGATGTCGAATTTTGTTGCTGAAAAAATTGTGAAGAAAATGATAGAATCAAATGTGAAGGTTAATGGAGCTAAAGTTCTGGTTATGGGATTAACCTTTAAAGAAAATGTACCTGATTTAAGAAACAGTAAAGTTGCAGATTTAATTAATAGATTGGAAGAATATCATGTTAATGTTCAGGTAACAGATCCAATTGCTGATCCAGATGAAGCATTAAGAGAGCATGGAATAGAACTTCAAGATATTAATAAAATTAGTGATGCAGATGCTGTTGTTGTTGCAGTTAATCATGACCAGTATAATGAAATGGAACTAGAGGAATTTAAGAAGTTTTATAATAGTGATGTTGATAAACCTGTGTTTATTGATATTAAATCTATTTTTGATAAAGTTGAAGCTGAGAAGATGTATAATTATTGGAGAATGTAGGTAATGTGTAAAACAAATTCTTTGGATGATTAATAGCGATAGGAAGGATACAATGAGAAACAAAATAAATATTTTACATTTCTTAACTACACTAAATGAAGAAAGTTGGCTTTATAAATTACATGTTTATTTAAATAAGACTAAAAAATTTAATTCTAAAATTGTGTGTATGAAAAATAAGACTAATAATAAAAAAGTTTATGAAATAAATAAAAAAAATAAAATTATTAGAAGAAAATATGAAGCATTTATAGAAAAAATTTTATTTTATAAAACTAAGAAGGTCCCTTTTTCATCTGGTTTTTTTGGTATTGATATTACTCAAATGGATGAAATTGAAACTTTAATTGAAATGAATGATATTTTATTTATACATTGGATAAATGGGAACTTCTTGAGTCTTAATGATATAAAATTAATGAATAATTTAAATAAGAAAAAACTAATATGGAGATTTTATGATAGTTGGCCTTTCACAGGTGGATGTCATGTGAGAATGGGTTGTGAAAATTATTTACATGGATGTGTTAATTGTCCATATTTTAAATTTAAAAAAATGATAAATCTACCTAATAAGATATACAAGAAAAAACATTCATTGTTTTCAGAAGAAAAGTTTAATATTATTGTGCCTAGTAATTATATTAGAGATAAAGCTGCTAAATCTTTTTTCTCTTATGATGATATCAAGGTAATAAATAATGGGGTTAAAACCATATTTACGAAGAATAAAGAAGGATTAAAAAACAAATATAATTTATCAAATAAAAAGAAATATATTTTATTTGGAGCAACAGATATTAACTTAAGTTATAAAGGATTAAAATATCTAAAAAAAGCTATACAAAATTTAAACTTTAAACCACAAAATGTTGAAATAATTACTTTTGGAAAAAAAAGCAAAGAGTTTAAAAATATAAAATATAACATTCATAATATGGGATATATTAATTCTAGGCAAAAATTAATGGAAATATATCGTCTATCAGATGTTTTTGTAGGTCCTTCTTTAGAAGAATCATTTGGAAATGTTTTTTTGGAATCTATTAGTGCCGGTTTGCCATGCGTTATCTTTGAAAATACAGGAGCTGCTACTGATATAATCGAACATAAATATAATGGATATATAGCTAGATACAAGGATTATAATGATTTAAGAAAAGGGATAGAGTATATATTAAATTCGAATAAAAACTTTTGTGATAATTGTTATAATACTGTTAAAGATAAATTTTTATTAAATTATATTTTAAATGAATATATAACATATTTCAAAAAGATTTTACAGTACTGAAGTTGGTCAGGGGATGTAATGTTTGACATTCACAGAAGCTCTTAAAGCATTTGATCAAGCAGTATAGAATCGAAACACTGATTATCTAGTTTTAATAATTGATAATGGTGTTCAATATTAGCGACCTTAATATATTTTAAGAAAGAATAATGGTAAATACATCTTGAGAAAAAGTTTATATTGAGAGCTTTCATTTAACACTAAAAAGGACTGAAGTATTGAAGTATATCAAAAACATTATCATAGCATAACCCACTGCAATATATAGTTAAATTTATTAGAAATCTGTGTTAAACAAATTATATTTAAGATTGTCCAGGATTAAAGAGGGTAGTTCATAAATTTTTAATAGTTTTGAAGAATTTTAATATGAGCGATTTGGTTATACTAACTGGTATAATAACCGTATATAGTTAGATTATCAAAATAAATATTTAATATTTGATAAAAAATTATTGTAAAAAAAGGGAACTATTTATGGTAAAACGGTTTGATACTTTAATAATTTGGAATAATGAAATTGGAGCATTCCTGTAATTAATAAAAATAAATATCGACAAAAAAATACCCCCTTGGTATAATGCGGAGTATCAGAGGTCATTCTGATCTCTAAAAAACCAAGGAGGTATCTAATATGAATTATACTCAAAACAAAAAGATTATGCAAGTAAAAGTTTCAACCCTGTTAGTGGGAGTGGATATCGCAAAGAATAAACATGCCGCAAGAGCCTTCAATTTTAGAGGAATAGAATATGAAGGCAATCTTTTTTGAAAACAATGAAGCAGGTTTTAAAAAACTTCTACACTGGATTAGAAAAATAAGTGAGAAGAAAAATAAAACTGATGTAATAGCTGGAATGGAGCCAACCGGTCATTACTGGTTTGCCTTGGAAGAATATTCAAGAAGGAAAACAGACTTCTTAAGAGTGGTAGTAAATCCGGTTCATGTAAAAAGGGTTAAAACTCTTGATGATAATTCATCAACTACAACAGATAAAAAAGATGCTAAAGTCATAGCTAAATTGGTAGCAGAAGGTAGATATTCTGTGCCACATATGCCAGAAAAAGAGTATGCAGATTTAAGAGTTGCAATGAGTCACAGAGAAAGATTAGTTAAAGATATAATTGATCTTTCAAATAAAGTGCAGCAGCTGCTAGATAAATATTTTCCAGAGTATAAAACAGTTTTAAAAAATAGGATGGAAAAGCTTCAGTTGCAGTTTTAAAAAAACTCTTTTTACCTGAATTAATACTTGAAAAGACTGAGGAAGAAATAGTAGAAGTTTTCAGAAAAGGTGCTAATAGAGCTCTTGTAGGTATTAAAAGAGCTAAGAAGCTTAAAAAAGCAATTGGAATTACTTGAAGAAAAAGTAGAGAAACTTCTTGAAAGCATGCCAGAAGCTAAATATATGGAGTCAGTAAAAGGTGTAGAGTTCATGACAGTAGCAGGATTCATTGCAGAAGTTGGAGATGTTAATAATTATGATCATCCAAACCAGATACAGAAACTTGTAGGTTTAAACTTAAAAGAAAACAGTACAGGTAAGAATCAGGGTCAAAACAGAATAACCAAAAGATGAAGACTGGATTAGCCGGAGTATATTTATTCATTAGGGCTTAGCTTAAGTTAAGACCCGGTAAAGGAGTAGAATCGGCCTCCCCCCCATGGAAAGGTAGAACGAAGGAATGTTGGGACATAGATTTTGGGAGATATGGGAGGTAAGACCACCATGTTCATGTGGAGATCCAAAGCGACCATAGAGGATTTTTTTAGAAAAAAGCTAAATTTTCTAATCAGTTCGTCTCTATATTTCCAAAAATTAATATTTATGACTTAAGTTTCTACTTTTCTAATTCAAAGAAAAATGAAAAACTGCGAATGAGTTAGTATTTAAGAGAGAACTTTAATTTATTGATGGAGGTATAATTAAATAATGAAAAAAGCATTAATAACAGGAATAACAGGACAGGATGGTTCATATTTAGCAGAATTATTACTAGATAAAGGATATGAAGTTCATGGGATAATAAGAAGAGCTTCTACTTTTAATACCCAGAGAATTGATCATATCTATCAGGACCCACATGAAGAAAATGTAAGATTAAAACTTCATTATGGTGATATGACTGATTCAAGTAACTTAAGTCGTTTGGTTGAAAAAATAAATCCCGATGAAATATATAATCTTGCTGCCCAAAGTCATGTGGGAACTTCATTTGAGATACCAGAATATACAACAGATGTAGATGCCATGGGTACTTTAAGGTTATTGGATGCTATTAAAGAATCAAAAGTAGAATGTAAATTCTATCAGGCTTCTACCAGTGAACTATATGGTAAGGTTCAGGAAGTACCTCAAACAGAAGAAACTCCCTTCTATCCAAGAAGTCCTTATGCTGCAGCTAAGCTTTATGCTTACTGGATTGTTAAAAACTATAGAGAAGCATATGATCTCTTTGCCGTTAATGGAATTCTATTTAATCATGAATCACCAAGAAGAGGCAAAAGATTTGTAACCAGAAAGATAACAAGAGCTGTTGCCAGAATAACTAAAGGTAAACAGGATAAAATATATCTAGGTAATATGAATGCAAAAAGAGACTGGGGATATGCTAAAGACTATGTTAAGATGATGTGGATGATGTTACAGCATGAAACTCCAGAAGATTTTGTTATAGCTACAGGAGAAACTCATACAGTAAGAGAATTTGTAGAAGCTGCCTTTAAGCATGTAGATGTAGATATAGAATGGCAGGATGAAGGTGTTGATGAAAAAGGAATAGATAAAGATACAGGTAAAGTATTAGTGGAAGTAGACCCTAAATACTTTAGACCAACAGAAGTAGATTTATTAATAGGTGATCCTAGTAAAGCTAAAGAAGAACTTGGCTGGGAACCAGAAGTTAAATTCAAAGAATTAGTGCAGTTAATGGTTCAATCTGATTTAGAAACAATAGAAAAACACGGCGATATTTAAATATCAAAGTGAAAGGTGTGTTTTAAATGGAAAAAGATGCAAAGATATATGTAGCAGGCCACAGAGGTTTAGTTGGCTCAGCTATAATGAGAAAACTAAAAAAAGAAGGCTACAATAATTTAGTTTATAGAACTTCTTCTGAACTTGATTTAAGAAGACAGGAAAAGGTAGAAAAATTTTTTGAAGAAGAAAAACCTGAATATGTAATACTTGCAGCTGCTAAAGTTGGTGGCATCCAGGCTAATGATACCTATTCAGCTGAATTCTTATATGATAACTTAATGATAGAAAGCAATGTAATAGATGCAGCTTACCAGAATGATGTAAAAAAATTATTGTTTTTAGGTAGTTCCTGTATCTATCCTAAATTTGCTGATCAGCCAATGAAAGAAGATTATCTTCTTTCTGGAGAACTTGAGTCAACCAATGAAGGTTATGCAGTAGCAAAAATAACAGGGATCAAGCTTTGTGAGCATTACAATAAGCAATATGGTACTAATTTTATTTCTGCAATGCCCACCAATCTTTACGGTCCCAATGATAATTTTGATTTAGAAACATCTCATGTCTTACCTGCTTTAATCAGAAAGTTTCATGAAGCAAAAGTAAATGATGAAGATGAGGTTGTTATCTGGGGAACAGGTAACCCAAAGAGAGAGTTTTTGCATGTAGATGATTTGGCAGATGCACTATTATTTTTAATGAATAACTACGATGGAGATCAGTTCGTTAATGTTGGAGTAGGTAAAGATATTTCTATCTTAGAGCTTGCAAAATTGATAAAAGAGATAGTTGGCTTTGAAGGTGAGATAGTTAATGATCTATCTAAACCAGATGGTACACCAAGAAAATTACTAGATGTTACCAGACTAAATGATTTAGGATGGGAAGCTCAGATTTCATTAGAAGAGGGCATTGAGGATACATATCAATGGTTTAAAAATAGTATCTAATTTATTTTAAGGGTGTTAAATTAATTATGCTAAAAAAATTAATCAGATATTTCAAAAAAAAATATTTGAAAAATAGTTTGATTCAAAATATTAACTTTGATTTAACCAAAAATCAGAATAGAGTTTTAATATCATATATTAATGATAATTTTTTTACTGACTTTGATAACCAAAACATCTATCATACCAATATTAGAGAAATAAATCAAATTATAAAAGTTTTTATTTCTTTAGGATTTACAATTGATATTGTTAATGCTTTAGATGAAAAATCTATTAAAAAATTAAAAAGGAAAAAATATGATATTTTATTTGGTTTTGGAACTGTTTTTTATGAGATGTCTAAGTTTAATAGTAAGGCCGAAAGAATTATTTATGTTACAGAACATCATCCTCGTTATTCTTCGAAAGAAGAAAAGAAACGGATTGAATATTTTAAACAAAGAAATAATCGCAAGGTTAAATTATCAAGGAGTGGGGTTTATTATAAGGAAAAGCACTTTGAAAATGTAGATTCTGCTATTATACTAGGTGATATATTTCCATATAAAAAATATGAATTTGATAAATACAGAATTAGTCCAACTGGATTAAAAAATATTAACTTTAAATTTGACAATAAAAATCATGATGTAACCAAAAAAAATTTTTTGTGGTTTGGATCAAAAGGAGCAATTCATAAAGGGTTAGATTTATTACTTGATATTTTCAAAAGAAATGAAGAGTTAAATTTATATATTTGTGGTTTAACTAAAAAAGATAAGTTCAAACTTAGATTTAAAGAAAAAAATAATATTCATGATTTAGGTAGAATAAATGTTAATAGTGATAAATTCATTAACATTATAAAAAAATGTTCATATATTATTTTGCCATCATGTTCAGAAGCAATTTCGACATCTGTTTTAACAGGAATGAGACATGGTTTAATACCGGTAGTTATTAAAAATACTGGATTTAATAAACTTAAGTCAAAAGCTTATTTATTAGATGATTTCAAATTATCATATTTGGAAAATGAAATTATTAAATTATCAGAACAAAAAAGCGATATATTATCAAAACAAAGTAAGGAAATATATGATTATGCAAATAAAGAATTCAATATAAATAAGTATACTAATGATTTCAAAAATATAATAAAAAAAATAATTAATAGGTGAAATAAATGAATAATCAGCATTTAGATGAAATCAAATTCACTATTATAACTGTATGTTATAATAGTGAAAAAACGATTGAAAGAACTTTTGAATCGATTTTAAATCAAACTTATGAAAATATAGAATATATTGTAATAGATGGGAATTCAACTGATAAAACTGTGGATATTATAAAGAAATTCAGCAAAAAATTTACCGATAAGGGCATAGATTTCAAATGGTTGAGCGAATCCGATAATGGGATATATGACGCTATGAATAAAGGGATTAATATATCTTCGGGTGATATAATTGGAATTATTAATAGTGATGATTGGTATCGGGATGATATTATAAGTTTAATAAACAAGTATTATAAAAAAGAACCAGATACAGATATTTTCTATGGTGATTTGTTAAAGGTAATTGATAATGAAACAATGTTAGGTTTTGGTTATATAAATTTAAAAAACATTCAATCTTTGAGATTGAATCACCCTACAATGTTTGTTAAAAAACAAGTTTATAAAGAATTAGGTAATTATGATACAAATTTCAAAATAGGTGCAGATCGTGATTTTGTGTTTAGAGCTCTAAATAATAATTTGAAATTCAAAAAACTTGACGAGATCATTAGTTATTTTTCTTTAGAAGGTGTTTCAAATGAATATGATAGTTTCAAACAATTGTTAAATAGAATTATTGAAGAATTGCATATATTAAAAAAGAATAATATTAATAAGATTAAAATTTATAAAATAATATTAAGAAAATCTATTTCTGGTTTTATTAATTATTTGATAAGTAATATATTTGGTAAAAAAGCATATAAGAAATTTTTGAAATTTAAATTTAAAATTAAGAAGTGATATTATGAATATAAGTTATTTTAGATATATTATTTTTTTTAGTTCTATAATAATTACATATCCTTTTGTTTTTGATTTTATATTGGGTTTTAATGGGAAATTATTTTCTGGTATACTTGCTATAATTATGCTACTTGATATTATTGCTAACAATAAAAAAATTAAAATTAAAAGTTTTTACTTTAGTATATATGTGTTATTAAATATTTTTTTCTCATTTATGTTGATTTATCATAAAGACTTAGAATTTATTATACAAATTTTACAATTTAATTTGATTTCAATAATAATTATATATTTAAATTTATTTTTAGATAAAAAACAAATAATTAATATTTTAGTAAAATTTATGACTTTGATTTCTAAAATGGGTATATTACTCTTTTTTCTTTTAACTTTTGGTATAATTAATAATCCACTTTCAAAACATGTTCAAAGTGAATTATTAGGAAGAGTTTTAGAAAATTATATATTGAACTTTACAAATTATTCTATAAGTCTGGGAAACATTAAGTTTATTAGGTTAGGGGGCTATTTTGAAGAGCCTGGTTTATTTGCTCTTTTAATTATATTTACTATAATATTAAATGATTTATATGAAGTTAATAAGAATGCTGACAAATGGTTAAATATTGCTGGATTCTTAACATTTTCATTGGCTTACTTTATTACAATTCCACTTTATTATTTAATATCAATAAAAAAACTTAATTTTAAAAAGGCAATAATAATATTATCAATGGTTTTAATAATTATTTTGATGCTTTCTAATTTAGATACAAATTTAACAAATTATATTTATCAAAGGAGCATACAAAGAATTGAGAATTTTTTAATAAAAGGGATTGGTGCTACAAATAGATCTAGTTCTGTTAATAATGGTATTTCGCTGATTAAAGAAAATCCTTTGTTTGGTTTGGGACTAAGTAAAGTTAATAATTTAAATTATAATCGAAGTTCAATAATCGGGTTGATAGCTCAGTTTGGTTTGCTAGGGATATTAATATATTATTCGCATCATATATTAATTTTAAAATATATAGTTTATAATAAAGATAAAAAATTATTATTAAACACATATTTTTTATTGTTAAACTTTATAATTATAATTAATTATTTTCATAGACCAGTATATTTATCTGTTTTACAAACATTGTTTTTATATTTTATTTATGAAAAAATGATAATGACAAAATCAAAAATGAAGAAAACTTAAATTATTAAGGTGGTTATATAATGCCGATTTTATTTCTCCAATCTCCTTATTCTTTTTTATTCAATGAAATAGGAAAAAAATTAAAGAATGAAGATATTAATTCTTATGCTCTTACCTTTAATCCTGGTGATAAATATCTATATAAAGATATAGATTATATCGATATACATAAAAAAATAAATAATATGAAATATAGTCAAATTAATAGTAATAAGCAAAATGAAATATTAAACATTGACAATTATTACAAAAAAAAGAAAGAAAAAATATTAAATGAAGAACTTACTAAAAGAGAAAAAGAATACTTTTATAAATATGTTGAAATTTTAGAAAAGATAATTAAAGAAAAAGATATTAAATTTCTTGTAATGCAAAATGACACCAGATGGCAGCATTCTTTAGCTATTTATGTTGCTGATAAGATGAATATTAACTATTATGTATTTGAATTAGGATTATTTCGTCCTAATACAATTACTATTGATCCACAAGGGGTTAACTATAATAATTCTGTGCCTATAGATAAAGAATTTTATAGAAATATTAGTATAGATAATAAATTTGATTATTCAAAAACAAATTCAGATATAAGTGAATTTGATAGAAATATTATTGTTACTAAATACATGATATATTATCGTATTGGAGAACTATTAGGCAAAAATAGTCTGGAAAATAAAACAATAAGATTAAAGGATTATTTTAGTAGATTTTATAATACATATCTAAAAAAAAGCAAAAAAGAAGATAATTCTATTCAGCTTCCTCCAAATTATATATTTGCCCCTTTCCAGGTAGTTAACGATTCTCAGACTTTAGTACATTCTGATTTCAATAATATGATAGAGTTTGCGGAAACAGTTATTGAAGGAGTTAAAGAGTACAATAGTAATAATGATGACAACTTAGCACTTATTTTCAAAGAACATCCTATGGATGTTGGGAAAGTTAACTATGATGATTTTTATGAAAAATATAAGAATGATGATTCTATAATTTTCTTAAAACAAGGGAATACAAATAAAATTATAGAAAAAAGCAATTTGGTTATCACTATTAATTCTACAGTTGGTATAGAAGCTTTAGAAATGCATAAAAAAGTTATTTGTCTTGGTAGAGCTTTTTATGCTATTAAGGATATTGCAAAAAAATCTAATCAAATTACTCTTGCAAATGATATAGGAGAGATTTTAAATAAAGAAATAGATACAGATCTAATTGATAATTTCTTAGATTATTTAAAATATGAATATCAGATTGAAGGTAATGAATATTATTACAATGAAAAGCAAGTCAAAAAAATAACTGATATGATTTTAGAAAAAATATCTTAATTAGGGGTATTGAAATATGAAGATTACTGCAATAATACCTGCACGTTACAGTTCCAGCAGATTACCTGGAAAACCATTAAAAGATATTTGTGGTAAAACAATGGTTCAGAGAGTCTATGAACAGGTAAAGAAGGTTAGTTTAGTAGATAAAGTTATAGTAGCTACAGATGATCAAAGAATTTTTAATGAGGTTAAGAGTTTTAAAGGTAATGTTATAATGACTTCAAAAGATCATAAAACTGGAACTGACCGCTTAGCAGAAGTAGCTACAAAAATAGATACAGATATAATTGTCAATGTTCAGGGAGATGAACCATTAATCAACCCTTTGGTTATAAAGTCTGCTATAGAGCCATTATTAACGGATGATTCTTTAAAAATGAGTACATTAAAACACTTAATCAAAGATGAAGAAGAAATTAACAATCCTAATATAGTGAAAGTTATAACAGATAAAAATAAAAATGCAATTTACTTTTCTAGATCTAAAATACCATATGCAAGAAACAGTCAAAAATTTAATTATTACAAACATATTGGATTGTACGTCTATAGAAAAAATTTCTTGTTAAGATTTGCAGAAATGGAATCAACACCACTTGAAGTACAGGAGTCGTTAGAACAACTCAGAGTTATAGAAAATGGATATAAAATTAAAGTGCTAGAAACAGAATATGATTCTATTGGAGTAGATACCGAAGAAGATTTAGATAAAGTTAGGAATATATTGGGGGAATAAAAATGGTAAAAGAAATTAAATTGAATGAAAATGTTATTTTTGGGAACAACAGACCTTTTGTATTATTTGCGGGACCTTGCGCAATTGAGAGTGAAGAACGAGTCTTAAAATTAGCAGAAGGAATTAAAAAGATTACAGATAAGTTGAATATTCCTTTAGTTTTTAAGTCATCATATGATAAAGCTAACCGTTCTTCTATTGATTCATATCGTGGACCTGGGATTGAAAAAGGGTTAAAGATACTACAAAAAGTAAAAGATGAATTTAATTTACCAGTAATTTCTGATGTTCATACAGAAGAGCAGGCAAAAATAGCTGCAGAAGTTTTAGACGTTATTCAAATTCCTGCTTTTTTATGTAGACAAACTGATTTAGTAACTGCAGTTGGAAAAACTAATAAGATTGTTAATGTTAAAAAAGGTCAATTTTTAGCTCCCTGGGATATTGACCAGGTAGTTAAAAAAATTGAAAGTACTGGTAATGAAAAAATATTATTAACAGAGCGAGGAGTTACTTTTGGGTATAATAATTTAGTTGTTGATATGCGATCTTTACCAAGAATGAGGAAAACAGGTTATCCAGTAGTTTTTGATGCTACTCATAGTGTTCAATTACCTGGAGGTGCAGGAGATTCTTCAGACGGAGATAGACAGTATGTGCCTTATCTTACGCGTGCTGCTGTTGGAGCTGGGATTGATGCTCTGTTCTTAGAAGTGCATGATCAACCTGAAGAGGCATTATCTGATGGTGCAAATATGGTAAGATTAGAGAATCTAGAAAAAATATTAAAACAAGCTCAAGCTATTGACAAACTAGTTAAGGAGGATCTATAAGAATGAGATTGCTAGATTCAGAATTAGGTTCTCAAAAAATTAAACAGCAGGCCAAGGATGTTTTAGATATTGAGTCTGAAGCAATTTTAAATTTAAAAGAGTCCATAAATGGACAATTTGTTAAAATAGTAAAAGAAATTCTAAATTGTCCCGGTAGAGTTATAATGACAGGTATGGGAAAGTCGGGTTTAATTGCAAAGAAATTGGCAGCTACTTTAGCGAGCACTGGTACGCCTTCGTTTTTTCTTCATCCAGCTGAGGCCATACATGGAGACTTAGGTATGGTTACTAAGGATGATATTGTTATTGCATTATCAAATAGTGGTGAAACTAACGAAGTTTTAAATATTATTCCTGTGATTAAAAGAATCGGGGCTAAGATTATTGCAATGACAGGTGGACTTGATTCTACTCTGGCGAAAAACTCAGATTATTTATTAAATACAGGGGTCAAAGAAGAAGCCTGTCCTTTAGATTTAGCTCCAACAGCTAGTACTACAGCAACATTGGCATTGGGAGATGCTCTTGCAATAGCTTTACTTGAAGCAAGAGATTTTAAGCCTGAAGATTTTGCTTTATATCATCCTGGAGGTTCCTTAGGTAAGAAGTTATTACTTAAAGTAGATGATGTATTACATGTACGAGAACAGAATCCTGTTGTTAATTTAGAGACTAATCTTAAAGAGACATTATTCACTATGACTTCAACAGGTATGGGGGCAGCTAACATTGTTGGTGACGATGGCAAATTGGCCGGTATAATTACTGATGGAGATATAAGGCGGCATTTGGAAAAATCACCTGACCTGTTAAATAAACTTGCTGGAGAAATAATGACAGTTAATCCAAAAACGATACTAAAAGATAAATTAGCAGCTGAGGCTTTAAAAATAATGCAGGACTATGAAATTGAAGATTTGCCTGTGGTTAATGAAAATAATGAACCTTTAGGACTAATTAATTTTCAGGACTTATTAAAAGCAGGCGTATTATAATTTTTCGGAGTTGATTTTAAATGATAACAGCACTAATTATGGCTGGAGGAGAAGGGACTAGATTCTGGCCTTTAAGTAGAAAAGATCATCCAAAGCAGTTTTTAAAGCTAAATGATAATCAAAAAACAATGCTGCAGGAAACTGTAGAAAGAATAAATGAACTTGTTCCTTTAGAGCAGGTTTTTATTGCAACTAATGAAGCCTATCAAAAAGCAATCAAAAAACAGTTGGATGGTATACCAGAAGAAAACATAATAGTAGAACCAATGAAAAGAAATACAGCTGCCTGTATAGGCTTATCTTCAGTAGTAATTGAAGATAAATATCCTGGGTCAACAATGATTGTTTTACCTGCTGATCATTTAATTAAAGATCACAAAAGATTTGTAGATATTTTAAGAAAATCAATTATGACTGCAGCTACTGGTAAAAACTTAGTTACTATTGGTATAGAACCAACTCACCCAGAAACAGGTTATGGATATATTCACTTTGGTGACCAATTACATACCATAGATGGTGATCAGGTATTTGAAGTTAGAAACTTCACTGAAAAACCTGATTTAAGCACTGCTAAAGAGTTTTTAGAAGAAGGAACATATCTTTGGAACAGTGGCATGTTTATCTGGCAGTTAAGCAGTATTCTGGCTAATATAGAGACCCATTTACCTGAGATGTATGAGTCCTTAGACAGAATAAAAAATGCTTTAGGTACAGATTTAGCTCAAAAAGTAATTAGAGATGAATTCGAAAAAATGCAGAGTGTTTCCATTGACTATGGGATCATGGAAAAAGCAGATGATATCTTCGTTATTCCTGGTTCTTTTGGCTGGGATGATCTCGGCAGCTGGCCGGCTTTAGAAAGAGTTAAAAAAGTAGATGCTGATGGTAATGTAGTAATTGGTAAACATTACGGGATAGATACTACTAACTCTATTATTCACAGTCCTAATAAAGTAGTAACTACCATTGGACTTGATGATGTAGTGATAGTTGATACTGAAGATGCTATTTTAATCTGTGATAAAAAGAGAGCTCAGGAAGTTAAAGAGATCAGAAATATTCTGGAAGCAGAAGGTCTTGAGGATTGTTTATAAAAAGATTGATAAATTTCTAATAGTTGATTTAGTTATGTTACTGTATTATAATAAATCCAATCATAATAATTAGTGGATTGTTACTTGTTTATGTGGTAGACTATCTTCTATTAGAGTAATTAATAAGAAGAGTTAATCCAAAAGTTTATTTTCAGAAAATTAAAAATAAGCTTGCTTTTTGTGAACATTTGTTTTATAATTTATTTATAAAGTAGTTAATGTGAAAGGGGAAAATTATATGAAGCTAACTCATGAGATTAGAGACCCTATACATACTTTTATTAAACTTTCTTCGGAAGAAAGGAAAGTCTTAGATTCTCCACAATTTCAGCGTTTGCGCTATATTCACCAATTAGCATTAACATATCTAGTTTATCCAGGGGCGACTCATAATCGCTTTGAACATTCATTAGGTGTCATGGAACTGGCAAGTAGAGTTTATGATGTTGTCACTGATCCTGAAAATATTCATAATGAAATAAAAGATAAATTTCCGGAAGTAAATGAGTCAGACAAAAGGAATTATTGGAAAGAAGTTATCAGAATGGCTGCTTTATGTCATGACCTTGGTCATATTCCTTTTTCACATGCAGCAGAAAAAGAACTTATGGAAGAAGGTTGCAGTCATGAAACTTTTACTGCAAATATTATAGATGAACTTGCAGAAATCTGGCAGGAAATGACACCACCTTTGAGAACAGATGATATCAAAAAATTAGCAGTTGGGCCCAAAAAACTACCGGATCTTACTTTTTCAGACTGGGAAAGCATTTTAACAGAAATAATAACTGGTGATTCTTTTGGTGTAGATAGAATTGATTATCTTTTAAGAGATTCTTATCATGCAGGGGTTGCTTATGGAAATTTTGATCATTTTCGTTTAATTGATACCTTAAGAATTTTACCTAAAGAATATGCAGATACTGAAGAACCCGCCCTGGGGATTGAAATTGGAGGTATTCATACAGCTGAATCTTTATTACTAGCCAGATATTATATGTTTACTCAGGTTTATATGCATCGAGTTAGAAGGATTTATGATATACATTTAAAAGATTTTATGAAATCCTGGCTTGGAAAAGATAAAATTACTGATGATTTAGATTTTCATTTAAACTTGACTGATAATAAAATTTTAGTTGCTATGCGGGAAGCATTAAATAATGAAGATAAACCAGGTCATAAGGATGCAAAAAGAATTTTAGAAAGAAATCACTTTAAAGTCTTATATTCTCCTAATCCGGGCGATATGGAGATTAATATTGATCCAAATACGGCTATTTATGAAGCTGCCAAAGAAGAATTTGGGAAAGATAATGTTAGATATGATAGTTATCATCCTACCGGAGGTACATATGATTTTCCTGTTTTATTAAATACTGAAGAAGTTGAATCTTCTGTTAACATATCTGATGCTCTAAATAATATTCCAGTTGTGAAAGTGGATTTTGTTTTTATAAACTCAGATTTAAAAAAAGATGCAGATGAATGGCTCAAAGCTAATAAAGAGGCAATTTTAAAGGAGGATGATATTTAAAATGTTAAATATCCATGAAAAGAAGGCTTTAACTGTTGCTTTAATTCGCAAAATGCAGGATACAGGCAGCTGGACTGGCGAAACTCATATACAAAAATTAACCTATTTTTTAGAAGAATTTTTCAATATAGATTTAAACTACGATTTCATTTTATATAAACATGGTCCATTTTCTTTTGATTTAAGGGATGAACTTGGTGCTTTGAGGGCAGATGATTTTATAGTAATGGAACCCCGCAGACCTTTTGGTGCTTCTTTTAAACCGAGTAAAAGAGCTGATTTATTGGAGAACAAATATAATGATTTAATCAGAGAATATAAAGGAGAACTTAATTTTGTAGTTGACAGATTAGCTAATAAATCTGTTAAAGAACTTGAAAAGGTAGCAACCGCTTTATATGTTAGAAATACTGAAGGTATTACTGATAATTTTAAGATCGCAAAAAAAATTGTAGAATTAAAACCCCATGTTAGTTTAGAGGATGCTGAATCTGCAGCAGAGGAATTAAGAGGGTATATTAGTGAAGTGGAGCAATAATTATTTAAAGATTAATTAGTATATTATATTTGGAAGGCTTTAAAAGAATTATGATGGAGGGGTGGAATTATAATGGACTTACCATCAATATTTTATATTAAACAGTTAAAAATAGAGAATATTAATTTTATGGATCTTATTAATAATATGGAAAAATATAAATTTAATGTTAGTAAAAATAAAGGATTTATAAATATAAAAAATGATGGTATTTATATTTCCTCTGAATATATTAATTCTTTTAATTATATTGAAAATACTTATGACTTTAATTCTGAAAATCTAATTAAGAAAAATTCTAAGTTTTACAATATATCTAAATTTAGAATATATGAAGATTTCACATTGATATTTTTTGGCAATAATAATTGTTTTTCTTCATTTAAAAAAACTTTTTTTGATTTATTTGCAAATGATATATTTATTAATAATCCCACTATTTCCTATAATAGATTAATTAAAACTTTGAAAAATTTAGATATTGAATTTAAGGTTGAAGATATTTCATTTAGAGATTTAAAGATAAATAATAATTTCATTAAAGAAGGAAAATTTACAATATCAAATACTAAAGAAGCAAATAATATTATAAATAACTTAAATAAAGAACCTTTTGAAGTGGGGGTAAATTTTTATTCAAAAAATGCAATTAAAATTTATTTTAATATTAATTTAAACACAGGAAAGGTATCAACAAAATATGAAACAATAAATAATTATATAATTGAACGAATTTATCTTTTCTTAGAAGAGTTGTTTTTGGAAGGAGATTATAAATAATGCCTGAAGAACAGAATTTTCAAGGCGAATTATGGACTGGCCAGTGTATAACTATTTTAAATAAGATTGGGTGGAAACAAAGAGGAACTAGTAATTTTGATATTCCATGTTCTAAAAAGTCTATGCATGGGAAAAATGGTGGGAAAAGAAAAAATGATCATGGAATTGATATTCTGTTTAATTATAATGATCCTTATTATAATGAAAATAAAGGTATTATTATAGAAGCAAAAAGAAGAAAGTGGAGCGGGATTAATACTTCAGAAATACAGAAATGGGTAAAGCAATTATTAAAAAATTTGGAGTGCAGCGAAACAGCTGATAAAATCCAAAAATATGGTTTTGATTCTAGTAACACTGGATTATTAATGATTTGGTGTCATGAATCTAATAAATATGATAAAATAAAAATGCAAAAATATCTAACCGGAATAGAATTAAAAAATAAAAGATCTCCATATAAAATATATGTAGCTAGTAATGATAAAATTTTAAAATGGTGTTCTTTAATTCAGTTTATAGAAAAAGAAAAACAAAAAGACAGTGTTCATGAATTTAAATTTCTATATCCAAGTGATTATTTTATGGATGAAGAGAGTTCTTCATTAGTTAAAAATAATACATTAAATTTAATTCATATGTTTTCAAAATACATATTTGCTAAAAGTACAGAGACAGTTGAAAAATTTAATATTAGCCAAAAGATTAATATCACTCACATATTTATAGATGAAGAACCAAATTTAGAGGAACTTAATTTTATGTATGAGTTAATCAAAATGTATCAATTGGAAGATGCAGAAAAAATAATGATTCATTTTTATGGTGAGAAACATGATTATAGAGGTTATATTGAAGATTTTATTAGAAGAATTAATAGTGAATATAATAGTTTAGATGGTGTTGATCGAGAAATTTTTTCTCATTATATCACTTTATTGTCTGATATCCCCACAAATTATTCCGAGGTGTAATTATTATGAAAAGATACCCGAAAAAAGTTGATTTAAGGAAAACTTTAGATAACTATATTACATCAGAAGAAATTAAATCTTTTTATAAAAAGAAAGGTTTGTTGATTCATAGTTTTAGAAAGGATGATGTAATCTCAATGGCTTTACCTTTATTCTTATCTTTAAATGATTATAATGAGATAAAACAGATTATGGATGATGAAAGTAATTATAAAAAATCTACTAGATTACATATATCAACCGAAAACTTAGAACAAGTGGAAAGTGCATTAAAATCTTTAAGTTCAAAACAACAGTCAAGCGACACAAAATTAAGATTGATTAATAGAGCGGAAGAACAGTTAAATTTTGAACTTGTTTATGTAAAACATAAACCCGGGAAAGTAGATTTGCTAGATAGAGTGGAAAGAAAAATTAATGTTCATGTAAATAAAAATAATAATGGTGGATATAATTTAGATTTTAACCATTCAATCGGGACTGATTATACAAAAATCAAAAAATTGGTTGATTCGATTAAAAAAGAGGATCCAGATTTAGATTTTGATTTAACAGAAATTTTATTGAATTCGTTATCGTATAAAAGTAGAATTAGTTTATTTGAAAAATTTTTTAATTCAGATCATAACATTTGGGAAATAAAAGAAATAAAGAAACTGAAAGTTGAAAGAGATGATAATCAAAAAGAATTTAATGATAAAGAATTGGAAGGAATAAAAACTGCTTTATTATCAGGGAAGCATTTAAAAGAAAATGAATTAGTGAAGAAAACTTTGGAGGATGGCTTTTATTTCTCTAGATCTATTATTAGATTTGATCATAAGGATGATGCAGAATTTATTGACTTAAAATTAAATTTTAAGTCACGACCTGAAATGTGTGAGATGAAAATAACCAATAGTGGTCAGTATGAAAAAGATAATAATGATAAAGTAATTGAAAAAAAGAAAATGCTTTCTCCAAATGAACAAAATGAAATTTTAAACTTATTTCAAAGTAAATTATACCAAATTTATGTTAATTTAAAAGAAAATGATGACTTAACTGAAATTAATGTAGAAGCATAAAAATATAAATTCGAATAATAATTATTCAAACTATTCTTATTTAAAAATTCCTGATTTACAGATAAAAATCAAATTGATATTTTTAGGGGGATTTATTAGATGGCGAAAATAAATTATGCATTTTTTATATACTCTATTATTGGGGCATTTACTTTATATTTCAAGTTGCTAACTGATGGAAGAAGGGTTTTAAGATTTTCAGTTCATTTAAATCCTGATTGGGAAGAGAGTGTTATTTGTAATTTTATTGATGTTCTATTATTTTGTATTATTGGAGCTGTAATTGGTACTGTTATAACTAGACCAATTAATCAAGTTCAAGCATTAACTGCTGGATTGGGATGGACAAGTTTAATAAATGCTTATGTAGGCGAATAGCTTTATCTGATAAATCGAATTAATTTATGGGGGAGTGTAGTATATGCCAAATAGAGAATTTTTCTCAAAAATAAATTCTATAAATTTAGAATTGATAAAGTTAATGACTCAGATTGAGCATAAAAAAGAATTAACAAATGATTCCGAGGATAAGGAAAAATATGATATTTTGTTAAGTGAGATAAAAAAGATTCATCAAGAAGAATTAAGGTATAAGAAAAAATATTCCAAATTTGCCAATTATTCTTTAGTTACTGCTATTGGATCAGCTATTAGTTCTACCTTTGTTTTTCCTGTTTTAGGTGTCATAGGAAGTGTTTTGGCTGGGGGGGTAGCAGCGACTGGTTTAGGGTTGAAATTAAAAAAAGATAAAGATTTATTAGAAGAATTAAAGAGAGTAACTGAAAAATACAAGACAGGTTTGAATAAACGATAATAGGAGAAGTTTTTAAAAATAGGTTGGCTCTAATTTTTACCTTTTTATATGGTAAAAATCATCTAAAACATTTTTAAGGTTAAATCATAATCAGAAAACAATGCTTTAAGAAACTGTAGAACGAATAAATTTTAGGATAGGTCTTTATTGCAACTTGCTTTTGTCAAGTAAAAATGTACTGCCACTGCCTGTTAATTGAAATGTGTATCAGGTTATTTGCTAAATATTTTATTACTTTTCGCTAAATAATATTTTACAGCTTATAGATTTTATGAAGGAAAATTTTTCTGTAATAATAGGGAATTTTAGTTTGCAACTTTAGGGAATACTATTTTGCAATCCTTGGTAATTTTAGTATACAATTAATAATCATAAAGTATACTCTCACTGGAAGGTGGGAGATTTTTGTTTATATGCAGTAAACCGAGTGCTTTCAAAATTTAACATTGGGCTGCTGCGGAAAGTAGCCGGCAGAGAAGCGGGCATTTTTTAATGGATTATAAAAAGTTCCAGTAGTTAATTTTATTGGACTTATTGAAATGACAGGTTGACTCAAGTATAATTAAGACAAATTAAAGCGTATTTATCTAAATAAAAATTTTTGCGAGGGAGATCTTTCCAATGAAAATACTAATAACAGGAGCAAATGGTAGTCTGGGTTATCATTTAGTAGAAAAGTTAAAAGATAATAATGAACTATACTTACTTGATCTAAACTTTGATAAACTAAATCATTTAAAAGAGCAGAATGATATTCATTTTTTAAATACAAATATCTTAGATAAAGAACAAATATTAAACCTTGATTTTGAGCTGGATATAATTATTCATCTGGCAGCTAAAGTACATACTAAAGCGAAAACAGAAGCAGAAAAAGAAGAATTTTTTCAGATTAATACAGAAGCAACAAAGTATTTATATCAATTAGCTTTAAAAAAAGAAACTTCTCATTTTATATTTATCAGCACCATTTCTCTTTATGGTAAAGAATTTATTAAAGTAAAAGAAAATCCAAGCCTGGATTATAAAGATAATCCCTATGCAGAAAGCAAATACTTAGCCGAAAGGGCCGGTTTAGATTTATATAATAATAAAGCATTACCACTAACAATCCTCCGGCTGGCAACCCTATATGGTAAATATGACAGGGGTAATTATAAAAAGTTAATTAACTTTGCTTATAAAGGACTTTTACCAATGGTAGGTCAGGGTAATAATCAAAAATCAATAGTTTATGTAAAAGATGCAGCAGCACTAATAACTAAGATCTTAAATAATAAAAGTGCTTATGGAGAAATCTATAATGTTTCTGAAGGAGATTATAAATACTCTGAGATACTGGATACAATAACGGAAGTATTTGAACAGAAAGTTTTAAAAATTAAAGCCCCAGAGATATTAATTAATCTTTATAAAAAGCTGCCTTTTGCTCTACCGGTATTTAATAAGCTGGAAACTCTTTCAACAACTACTACAGTTGATAATAGTAAGATGCTTAAGGAATTAGATTTCAAACCAGCATATAGCTTTAAAGAAGGACTGGAAGATGCAAAAGAATATTATAGACAGTAATTTTTAATGCTTTTATCAAGTAAAAAAATGTAACCACATTACTCTTTGAACTGTGTACCAGTTGACAGTAATCAAAAATATATTTGTTTTGAGGGAGTTATAATAATGGATATTGACGAACCAGTAGAACAGGCATATAAAAAATTAAAATCTTATATTTACTACGATAACACACTTAATATTTTACGGCATAAAATTTCTGAATTTGAGACAGGAGAAGATTTTGAAAAGAAATTGGGAAAAATCAATGACATACTTAATGATCTAGATTCAGTAGAAGATTTTGCCAAAATTATTAAAGAGTATAAAATAGATAAAACTATTATGCCCAAAGGAATAAGCCTTGAAGATGAATTACATAGTGAAGATGAAGAAAAGTTTATTACAAATGATTTTGAAGCTTCAGGCTATAAAGCTGAACGGACCAAATATTTAGTTGATGCAGATATAGAAATTCATATTATTGCTGTATTATGGGTTATGAAAGTAGGGTATAAATTAGAAAATAATTTCAGTAATAATTCTTATGGTTATAAGCTTGAGTTATCAAAAGAAAATAATAATCAGATTGCAAAGGGTTTAAAATTATTTAAACCATATTTTTATCAATACCAGGACTGGCGAGATAATGCTTTAGATGCAGCTCAGGCATTAACCAAAAGAGGAAAAGATACAGCCATTATAGGATTGGATATAAAAGGTTATTTTAATAATGTTGAACTATCATTTGATAAATTGAGACAGGAAATAAAAAATGAATTTGGTGTAAATGATGATTCTAATGAAATCATGCTTACAAATTTATTAGAAGAAATTTATAAAGAATATGCTAAATCTATTGGGAAAGAAAATTTTGAAGGAAAAGGACTTCCGTTACCTATAGGCTTATTATCTTCTTCAGTACTTGCCAACTGGTATTTAAAAGAATTTGATCAGGCAGTAGTGGAAGAAGTCAATCCCAGTTATTATGGGAGATATGTAGATGATATTTTAATTGTGATTTCTAATCCAATTATAGATCAGAATAAATCATCTCAAAAAACAGCTTTGGAAAAGATTATTGAAAAATATTTATGTGATAATAACATCTTAAATAAATCAGATAAATCAAAGAAAAATAAAGATGCTGAAAATAAAAGCGATGATGATCAAAATAAGGAAGCTGAATCTGAAAATGAAGAAGAGAAAAGCGAATATCAAATTACTGTTCAAAATGAAGTTGGAGAGCTTGTTTATGACAATCTAGCGATTCAAAATAAAAAAATAAATGTATATTATTTAAAAGCTAATGGCTCTCAGGCAATACTTGAAAATTTTAAGGAAAATATAAGGAGAAATAGTAGTGAGTTTAGGTTTCTTCCAGAGAATCATAAAATAGAAAACGAATTTAAATTTGAAGCGCACTCTATGTTATATGATGATTCGGTTAATAAATTAAATAGTATTAAAGCTTTTCGTCATAATAAATATAAAGCTTCAGTATATTTAAGCAAAAAAATTTATGCTAGCCGTTTGTGGGATAAAGATAGTAAGGATGCTAAAAATACTGCTGAACAAATAATGAAATTTTTTAAAGGAAAGATATGCCTGGAGTTTCATATATTATGGGAAAAGATTTTTGCCTATTTCATCTTAAAAGAAATGAAATCAGAATTTGTGGAGTTTTATTCTTATGTGATAAAATTGATAAATAATCTTTCCTTTGAAGGGGATAATACTCAGGAAAAGAAATTGAAAGAAGATCTGGAAAGGCATTTAGATATTGCTGCTGCAATTCCCTTATCTTTGAATCCTGATTTTCTTGATAAGGAATTGGAAAATAAGTTAGAGAAGAGATTGAAATGTATTGATAATAATACTTCTGAACCAGATATTAAACTTTCCAAGATTGCTATAGACATTAGAAAAGCTAACTTAATGCGTCATAACTTAGTCTTTACTCCTTTATTGAACTATACGAATCTTGCTCTTGAATCGGAATCATATATTAACTTAACTGAAAAGAATTTACATAATTATTATGGGAAAAATTTTAAAAATGGGGAAATTGAAGATATTGAAAAACAACTAGAATTTAATTCGGATTTAAAGAAATATTCTCCGAGATTTATAAAGTTTAATGAGTTTAATAATTATTTTATTATTAAGAATCTATTTTTTGAAAATAAAAATAAAGGTGAAGATATATTAGATAATTATTTAGAAGAATCTTATGATGAATTCAAAAAAATCAATTATGATCTCGGAATTAATATTAAAGACAAAGATCAATATTTTGAGTTAAAGATTAACGGTGAAAAAGCTGGTGGAGGAGAAAATAAAGTTGAGGCAAAAGAAATTTCTTCATCTACTAAAAGATTTAAAATAAAAGAATTAAAAGTATCAGATGATGAGAGTAGAGAGAAGTTAAATGTTGGGGTTGCAAATATTAAATTATCTGAAACTGATTTCAAGAAAAGTTACCGTAAAAATTATAATTTGAGTGCTGCTAGAAAAGAAAAACTATTCAGGATACTTAATTTAAGTTATACCGAAAAAGTTAATGGTAATGAGTTAGATATTATTATTTTGCCTGAAGTTTCTGTGCCACCTGCCTGGTTGCCTCTGCTTGCAGATTATTCTAGAAGACACCAAAAAGCAATAGTCTGTGGTTTAGAGCATTTTATTAGTAATAATGACACTGCTTATAATCTAATTGTGACTATCCTGCCATTTATGGTGGATGATTATAAATATTCATTAGTTAAAGCACGAATAAAAAATCATTATTCTCCCGCAGAGAAAGAACAACTAACAGGTAACCATTTAAAGCTGCCCGAACAAAACTTTTGGCATTATGATAAGTTTATCTGGCGAGATGTTCATTTTGCCTGTTATAATTGTTACGAGTTAGCGGATATTGTTCATCGATCTATTTTTAAATCTGAGGTTGATTTATTAATTGCATCTGTTTATAACAAAGATGTAAATTATTTTTCAAATATAGTGGAATCTGTTTCCCGTGATATTCATTGTTACTTTGTCCAAGTAAACAGTTCTAATTATGGTGATACCCGGGTGACCCAACCAAGCAAAACAGAAGTTAAAGATATAATGCGTTTTAAAGGTGGAGAAAATCCAGCCATATTGGCTACTTCAATTGACATTATAAAATTGAGAAACTTTCAGTTTGTAAAATATAATTTACAAAAAGCAAGTGAAAATAATTTGAAAAATACTCCGCCTGATTTTAACAAAGAAAAAGTTAAGGAGAGAATGAGAGACTTTAGATATGATTGAGTGATACGCAATATTTAGTTTAATAATTTCTTAGAAAGGTGGTTTTTGTGAAAAATAATAAAGGAGATAAAATAATTATTAATCGAAATTTATTGTTAGAAGCTAAAAAAGAATTAAGAAAATCAATAGTGGAATTAGATGAAAAAGTGAAAAAAAACCAAATTAAAATAACAGGTGAAGAGCTATATAAAAAAGTAAAGAAAATATATATTATACTTGATAAAGTAATGAATAATTTTGATTCTTATACTACTTGTAAACCTACTTGTAACGAATGTTGTAATCAATTAATTCAAATAACTTTTTTAGAGGGGATGTTAATTGATAATTATATAAATAATAACTTTGATTACAAAAAAATAAGAAATTTAAATACTAAAAACCGGGAGCAAAATGTTAGAAAAGATAGTTTGCAAAATTTTGAAAATATAAAGGAACTTAGAAAATTTTATAAGGATAATAGTAATATAGTAAATGAATATTTTAAGGAAGAAAACCCTTGTATATTTTTATCAGACAAAGGGTTATGTGAAGTATACGAAGTAAGACCTTGGAGTTGTAGAATACATGTTTCATTTTCTGATATAGATAAATGTAAAGCAAAAACTAAAGGAGAACCAAAAAGTTTAATGAAAATACAGAATCAAGAATTATTACAATTCATTCAATCGACACGTGACTGTATACATCATTTAAATAAAATTTTTTTGGAAGAAAAGATGTGTACTATGCAAGGTTATTTTGAAAAAGGATTTGAACATATGATTGATAAGGGTCTTTTTGAGAAACTTAAACATAAAATAAAGAAATTTATAAATATTAAATAACATATTAGTAATATCTGTTTATCGACAACTAGAAACTGCGTATAACATGGGATTGGTGTCATGACTGCTGTCATAAAGCTTACAATTTAACCAGTTATGGATATGAAAAAGCAAGCTTTACGCCAGTTCCTGCGGAAACAGTCACAAGCGCAAATCCCAGGGACGGTATGCGACATTAAACAAATTAGTTATTTTGGTGCTCTGTTGGAATAAATTATTTGTTAAATGGAAGGAGAAAGAAATGGGAATAACAAAAAAATCTGAAAAACTTATTAAGAAAGCAAAACAAAAAATACCATCAATATTAACAATGTTATTTGTTAGTGGATTACTGTTATTAATTTTATATTATTTATTAATTACAAATGGTTATAAAGATATTTGGTTTGTGTTTACTATTATGTATGTTTTTTTTGCTATTATTACATTTATTCCTACCTTAAGGGCTATTTTTAAAGTTATAAAACTACATCCTGGAGGAGATTCTTTTAATAAATCTCCTCATTTTTCGGAAGAAGAAAAAAATAAGTTAAACCAACATTTTTCAAGAATCCAAGGAACATTAGGATTTTGGAAAAATCAAGCAGAAAAATATAGAAAATTTCATTATTATTGTTTATACTGGACTATACCTTCTTCAATATTAATTCCAATAATTATACAAGCAATGAATACTAATCCTTATTCCAAAGTATTACTTACAATTATTTCTACTCATACAGCTATTTTATTGGCTTTTCATAGAGGTTTTAAAATTGAAGATAATTTCAAAGCATTTAGATTAGGTGAATCAGAATTTTATGATACTTATAGAAGAATATTAGATAGGCCAAATTCATTTGGAAATACCACAGAAGAACAGTTGAATAATTATTTTAGTAAAGTTGAAGAGATAAGAAAATATGTTAGAAATGCCGAAACAGATAATCTACCAGAAATCGATGATAAGCAACGCAAAAATATAACTTATTAAACGAAGGATTGGAGTAATTCAACGTCATGTAATATGTGATTGAAGATTCCACTGTTGCTCCATGTAAATTTATTTGTCCAGGGCAAGTTGCCCTAAGCCTCATGAACTTCTTAAATTCCAAGGATATTAGGTGATATTAGGTTTAACCATCGTTAATTATTACTCTCAGTGGGTTTTGAGAATTCTAGTGATAATTTTTATTATATGCGGGAGATTAAGTAATTTCATAAATTTTATTTCCGGGTGCTGCAGAGAGATTTCAGGAGAGAATCATATCATTTTTATAGTTAACTTTGTAATAAAACCACCAGCACTAATAACTAAAATTTTAAATAATAAAAGTACTTATGGAGAAATCTATAATGTTTCTGAAGGTGATTATAAATACTCTGAGATACTGGACACAATAACAGAAGTATTTGAACAGAAAGTTATAAAAATAAAAGTTCCAGAGAGATTAATTAATCTTTATAAAAGGCTGCCATTTATTCTGCCAGTATTTAATAAGCTGGAAACTCTTTCAACAATTACTACAGTTGATAATAGTAAGATGTTGAAGGAATTAGATTTCAAATCTGAATATAGCTTTAAAGAAGGAATGTAAGATGCAGAAGAATATTATAAACAGTAATTTTTCACCCTATGGATATAAAATCTATAGGGTCATAATTTTATTTTTAAATTAATTTAAGAAAATTTTCACTATAAGTCGTGTGAAATTATACTGGCCAAGAAATATAACTTATCAAAATAAAAGAAAAACTTAATTTTGGTTGGACTTTATTAAAGCTCAAAGTGAAGAAAAAAGAGATCTTTCTGGTAAAATCTTAAATATTAGATCAACAATTGTAATAATGATTTGAATGTCAAATAAGATTTTACATGTTTCGTTGCAATAATAGGGAATTTTAGTTTTCAACTTCCAGGAATACTCTTTTGCAATTCTTGAGGGTTTTAGTATAATACAACAAATAACGCTATAGAAACAGAGGCAGATTATTAGAAGAAATTTCAGTTGATTACATAATTAATGAGACCTGATGAATATTTATTATTTCTATGATGTAAAAATTTGCATTTGGCAAACACTTGTATTATAATTTAATTAGATTTGAGAATTGTCTAAAAATTGGGTATTTACATTAGCCCTAATAATCTAATGAGGGAGTGTTAAATTATGGATATAGAGTTTCATTATTATGTTACTTACTTAACGGCTACAAGAGCAGGTTTTAAGCCTAAAGATGCAAATATTTTAGCTTATTCTTCTCAATATGTTGATAACAATGACATACTTTTTGAAATCAACAAAGATTCAGAGGAACTATATTATGAAAATTATATAAGCCAGACCTTAGATATTACAAAACCACAAAAAGATTTGCTGCGTATATATCCTTTCTTTCACTTTATTCCAGGAGAAGATAGTAATTATTCTAAGAAAATTAACGAAGATGAAATGCCACCTTTAAACACTATTCCTGATAATGTAAATGCTAATAAAATGCTAGATAAGGCTCTGACAGATAATAATTTATATGAAATAGGTATTGCCTGTCATGCATATTTAGATACCTGGTCCCATCAAAATTTTGTTGGAATGGAAAATGATTATAATGGATTGGACCATATTTTACCTAATATAGGCCATGCTGATGCAGGCCATGATCCAGATATTCCTGATAAAGTCTGGGATGATACTCGTTTGAAAAATGCAACTGTTAATAATAAAGAGCGTTTTCTAGTAGCAATAGGTCGACTATTCGAAAAGCTATTTAAATATAAAAATGGTGATGATATATTATCTAAACTGTCTTCAGAAAAGCAAGATCTCATAGATGATATAGAGGAGATAATTGAGGAAGGATCTGATAAAGAAGAAAGAATTGGTCTATATAAAGAACTTGCTTTAAAAGATGAATATGGTCGACAGGAAATTAAAAATTATGATGAATATTACTGGTTCAATGAGGCAATTAAAGAAGACTATCCAGAAAAGTATGATTTTGAATACAAAGTGAAAGTTAATTTAAATCACTTATTTTTTAAAGATTATACCTGGGATGATCCTGATAATTACAATAATACCCACTGGTTTAAGTTTCAGGAAGCTGTAAAATCTCATCAGGACAGAATGGAAGGAATATTAAGTTCAAATCTTGAGTATGTAAGTACAGAAAAGTGGTAATTAGTCGACAATCTTTGAATTTTTTAATTAATGGAAGCTTCTGGGGCTTTTTTAAGTCCCAGAAGTATTTTATATATAAAGTAATTTAATCAGATTAGTTATACTATTTATTATTAGTCCAGAATAAAATTTTAAAAGCTCTTGCCCAACATTTTTGACTTTTAACAACAAAGGGGTGAATTTGTGAGTAGATACTTTCAGAATAATTATAATGAAATTAATTATCCTATTGAAAATGATGATAATCCTGGTTTGCGGAATGCTCAATTAGGTGCAATACATTCAATTTCCTCTTTTTTTACTTTGAATGAAACTAAACCAGCACTTATTGTTATGCCAACTGGTTCTGGAAAAACAGCTGTTTTAACTATGGTTCCATTTGTTTTAAAATCAAAAAAGGTTTTAGTAGTTACACCTGCTAAAATGGTGCGACAGCAGATAACAGAAGAATTTTCTTTGTTGAAGACTTTACATAAAGCAGGAGTTTTTAAAGCTAAAATTTCTAAACCTGAAGTATACGAGATGCAGCATAAAATTGAAAATGAAGATTTAGAATCAGTTGAGAAAGCGGATGTTGTAGTAGCAACTCCAATTTGTGCTTTATCATTAACTAAATGTGATAAATATAAAAATTTATTTGGGTTAACTTTAATTGATGAAGCTCACCATGTTCCAGCAAAAACATGGACTGAAATATTGTTAAATATGAAGCATACTAAAAAAGTATTATTCACAGCTACACCATTTAGAATGGATGAAAAAGAAATAAAGGGAGAAATGATTTATAATTACCCTTTGTCTCAAGCATATAAAGATGAAATTTTTGGTGATATTAAATATATTCCAGTAAAAAAGAGTGAAGAAAAGGATAAATTAATTTCAGAAAAAGCAGAAGAAGTATATTTGTCAGATCAGGAGAAGGGATATAATCATTTCTTAATGGTTAGAGCTAAATCAAAGGCAAAATCTAAAAGCTTAGAAAAATTGTATGAAGAAAATACAAGATTAAAATTAAAAAGGGTAGATAGTTCGATGGCAAAATCAACTGCTCAAAAAGCGATAGATCAATTAAAAGATGGAGAACTAGATGGAATTATTTGTGTTAATATGCTAGGAGAAGGATTTGATTTTCCAAATTTAAAAATTGCTGCAGTACATGATCCGCATAAGTCATTAGCATCTACGCTTCAATTTATTGGTAGATTTGCAAGAACAAATGCTTCTGATATTGGGACTGCAAAATTTATTGCTATGAATGATGAAGAATTGAAAATTGAAAATAAGTCTTTATATACTAGTGATGCTGTATGGCAGGAAATAATAATTGATTTAAGCGAACAAAAAGTTGAAGAAGAAGAAATACAAAAAAATTATATTAGTAGTTATATTGATAAAGATATTGAGAATATTGATGAAAGTCAGTTTTCTTTACATGGGATTAAAACAAATTTACATGCTAAAATTTTTAGGGTAGAGGATTTTTATATTGAGGCTGATTTTCCAGATGCCTGTGCAATTAAATTTGGACCATTTGTAAATGAAAAAGAAAAGACTGTAGTTGCTGTTGGTAGAAATTATATTACTCCAAAGTGGTATATTGGTAATAGATTACAAGATGAAGAAAATCTACTATTTATTATTCATTATCAGGAAAGTACAAAGCTGGCCTTTATTTATTCCCAAATCAAGAGTGAGTCATTATATGAAAAAATTATTGAATCTTTTTCCTCTGATTATAAAAAAATATCTAGATATCAAATGAATAGAGTTTTGGCTAATTTAAAAAATACAGAAATGTTTAATACTGGGATGCAGCACCGTTATAATGAATCTGGAGAGTCCTATCGAATAATTTCTGGCTCAGATACCAGTCGAAATATTGATCCTAATACAGGCGAAATATTTTCAGCAGGACATGTTTTTTGTAAAGCTGTTCTAGGTGAAGAAGAGATTACAATAGGTTATAGTAGTGGTTCAAAAATTTGGAGCAGTTCTTATGGCAATTTGAAAGAATTTGTTAGTTGGTGTAATATAAACGGAAAAAAGATTGCTGATTCAGCTCTAGAAGTGAAAACTAATACTAATTTTGATTATTTGCCTGTTCCAAAAAAATTGAATGAATATCCTGATAATATATTTCTGGCGTCTTTTCCTGGTGAAGTTTATACTAATCCCTATCCTATTTATTCTAGAGAAGATAATAAAAAAATAGGTTTGATTGTTGATCTTAATATTTTAATACCGGAAAATAATTCTGGAGATGAAATTGAGGTAGAATTTAAACTCGAAGAATACCAACAAAATGTCAGATGTGATCTTGAAGGCAACTACAGTTCTAGTGAGAGTAAAATCTATATAAAGGCAGGCAGAAATGAAATTGAATTTGCAGATTATTTGAATGACTATCCACTAATATTCAGAACTACAGATGATAAAATGATTACAAAAGATGAAATCAGTGTTGGGAATCCCGATGCAATTTCTTTTTCAACAGATAATATAAAAGCTATTGACTGGGAATTTTATAATACTGATATACGTTCAGAAGTTACATCAGGAGAAGCAGGTAAGAATTCAATACAGGATAGCTTAAGAGAAATTTTATTAGAAGATGATTTGTTTGATTATATTATTTTTGATCATGCTACAGGAGAGATAGCTGATTTTATAGCAGTAGAAGAGACTGAAAATAAATTCAAATTATCTTTATTTCATGTTAAAAGCATGGGAGCAAAGAATTATAACAGCAGTACAGGTGATATATATGAAGTCACCGGGCAGGCTGTAAAGTCTATTATTTGGTTAAAAAGAAAAAGTATTTTATTAAGTAAGATGAAACAGCGAAGAAGATCAAGTCATTGTCAGTTTATTAAAGGTGATTATGATGATTTTTATGAACAGTTTAGAATATCTGATAAAGCTTTAAGAGCAAAAATAGTTATTGTCCAACCTTCAATTAGTAAAAATAAGGATATGCCGTCCAAAATACAGAAAATTTTAGCTGCTTCTGAATATTATATAAAACGTGGTGGCAAAGTTAACAATTTTGAGGTATGGGGAAGCGCCTAATTATAAAATTACAATTATGTGAGGAAGATAAAAACTTGGAGAAAATAAAAATAAATTTAAAAAATAAATTTAAAAAATAAATTTTATAACTTATGTTTTTTATTTCGACCTATGACTACGGTGTCATTTGTTACCCTTCTTTTTCTTTTATCTAGTATTTTTTTAGTTATTTCAATTCTATACATGAATGAAAACTCTCAAATATATCAAATTCTCTTAGCAATATTAACTGGTACAACTTCATCTTTTTTAATAGCTATTATAATGGAACTATTTAATAATTATCATTATAATTGTAAAAGGCAGCGTGAACTGAGGAAGTATTTTAGTTTTGTTTCCGGTTATGAAATTGGTCAATATTCTTTTTTGAAAACAAAAGAAAAATATAATGAAAATTTTTCGCAGGAAAACATCAGAAAACATGCTGTTTTTTCTGAACTCGAAGATATTATTCCTGAACTTCGCGAAGCACTTAACCATAGAGATTATCTTTATCCAAAAGAACTTGAAAATATAGACGACATTTTATATAAATATAAGGACATATTGAATTTTATATATGTGTCTTTAATCCCATTATATGCAGAGCTTGTCTCTTTAATGCTTAATGAAGCTAATCGAGAAATTGATGATGCTGAATTTAATTTATTTCAAAATAATAAGAAATTATATATTTTTTTAAAAAAAGAAGCTAAATATTATGCTGAAAATAATGATGAAGTTAATTTTGATGGAGAGGATCAAGATTATTTGAGAACTGCAGTTGAAAAAGCTGTTTTTTATCACAGTTATCTTTTCAATGATTATTTTGAAATGCTGGATAAGAACTATTCTTAAGGTGAAATTATAAATGATAAAGAAGCGTTAGGTGGCAGCGATAATCTTGTTTTATTTTTTAATATGATTGGAGATTGCTGTAAGGAGATTGATGAGAAAATGGTTGAATTACAAA
>Ga0208033_10003_pt1 | contig 63552 bp, 53 predicted proteins | sample Shrwel1BS1Day87_FD_187539 | JGI IMG/M metagenome (GOLD analysis project Ga0208033, IMG submission 187539) | Subsurface microbial communities from deep shales in Ohio, USA - Utica-3 well 1 S-1-Day87 (SPAdes) (version 2) ... | reverse complement strand
ATACGAATGCGGTTAAGGTCATATATAGAGAAAAAGAAAGCAGTTATGAATCAAAACAAAAGAATCCCCAATTCCTTTTTCAGGAAGAAGGGACTCGTTTCACTACTTACTAGATTGTCCTAGAGGACTAAAATATACAGCTGTGGTAACACAGTGACGAAGACTTATTCCTTGAGACGGGGCAACGACTGACGGAAAGCTGTATACGGGAGAACCGTACGTGCAGTTTGACGAGGGGTCCCAGCTGAAAGGCTGGTCCTACTCTATTGCAGATATTTATTTTTAATCGTCTTCTACTTTTTCAGCTTCTACATCAATAAAATCTTCTTTATAACTTTGATTCTCATTTTTACTTTTTTGATAAGTTTTTCTGTTCTGGTTAAACTGGTTTCCATAATGAACTTCCACTTTATTTTCTTTAACATATTTGAGAAAGTATTTTTTTACGACTGAGCCAATTAAATCTCTTGAACCTGGTAAAATCAAAAGAAAACCTGTTATATCTGTTAAAAAACCAGGAGTTAATAGGGTAACTCCACCAATTAAAATTAGCAAAGCACTTATCAAATCATCTGTTGGCATTTTCCCAGCATTAAGAGTTGAACGAATATTATTAACTACTTGATAACCCTGCCTTTTAGCAATACTGACTCCAGCAGCTCCAGTAAAGATTATTACCATTACAGTTGTAAAAACACCAATAAACTGACTTATTTTCAGTAAAAAATATAACTCAATTAATGGAACCAAGATAAAAACCAGCAAAAATTTATAAAACATAATTACCTTCCTCAATTTAGAATAATCTTAACTTTTTAAAATTTAATCTTCCTGATAATTAACATGTCCTAAAAGCTCTAAATCATTAATCAGCAATCTGAAACGACAGCCTAAATATTTAGATGCTTCTTTACACATTTCCATTCTATATAAATAAATTTCAAAATAATCCATTACCTGACTGATCGAAGAATCATAATCTATACTCAAGGTTATCGTTTCATCTTCTGAATCAATAGCAATTGTTGAGTCCATAATTGCTAAATTAACCCTATCATGAATAAATGTAGAATCTTTTTTGTTAACTCTTGTTCTGTGAGCATCACTTTTATCAGCTAGAATCAGGGCAGCTGTGATCGGACTCACCGCTTTACCGATATCTACATCATGGTTTGCAATTGCTGTGGTTATTTTTGTGATATCTTCTAAAGGTACATCCATTCTGCGCAGTTCTGTATAAACTATATTAGCACCTGATATACCATGGTGTTTTCTGTTGAACATATTGCCGACATCATGTAAATAACCAGCTATGGCACCAAGCTCTACTGTTTTTTTATCAAAGCCTAGGTCTTTTAAAATTCTTTCTGTTGTTTCAGATACATAATTAACATGTCTAAAACCGTGTTCTGTATAGCCTTTTTCTGAAAGATAATGGTTTGCTTCTTTGATCATATGCTGAAAATCAGGATTTGCTTTTATTTCTTTTAAAGTCAACATAATATTACCTCCCTTATCTATTTTTAAATAATTTTATATTTTTTATAGGTATTAATATATATTATCTAATATCTAGGGAGGTATTGCAAGTTAAGAGGATTACAATTTTATTAAAAATTATCTCCATCCAGTATATTATCCCGGCTTCTGCAACTACAGTTTCTTCGGAATCTAATTCCACTTCAACTACCTTCATATAACCATCAATAATTTAGTAGCCTATTTCGCGGCTCCGCATTTTAAGCCCTCTCTTTCTTTTATAGAACTTATTTATTGAACTAAATCTGAAATTTCAGCAGGTGTAACTAGACGATCATCATAAGAAATAATTAATTCCTCTTCTGTAAGCTCTACCTCATCAACTATACCGGTATAAGCTTTAACTCTATCAATTAGCTCCTCAACCTGACATCCCATTTCTTCTAAACTAATTCTATATTCAACAGTATATTCCCGACTGTGATTTTCTTTTTCTACAATCATTTCTTCTATTTGAGTTTCGCTTAAATCAATGCTGCCGCAATCATTAGAACCACAGCCACAGTTTCCACATTTATGAGACATTATTTTCCTCCTAATTTAAATTTTTAAATTTAGTTTCTGAAATATTTTTCTTCTCTATTATAATAATATATTATATTTAAAAGGAATTCAATTAATTTTATAGAAATACAGAAGTAAGTAAATTTTTTTAGCTAGGAGTGGCAGTTATGGATTTGAATAGTCTAGCACCAATTAGAAAATTAGATATTGGTATTTTAAGAAAGACTTTAAATAGTGATAATATTAGTACTGATGAAAGCCAGATTAAAAATAAAAATGATGAGCTCTTACCTAAAATTTTTAGACTTTTAGCTTCCCTAGAAGATGATACACAAAAAATGCTTTTAGATAGCTGGGCTAAAATGGAAATACCTTTGACTGAAAAAACTGTTGCAAATCTTTTACAATATTTAGAAACTAATCCAAATATAAACAATAATGAAAAGATGGCTATAATTAAGGCCTTTGCATTTTTAGAAATAAATGGTCTTCCATATTCAGAAAAATTGATTAATGCACTGCGTTCAGTTTTTAATAATAATGGCAATTTAAGCCCTTTACTGGAAGAATTTTTAGCTTCGAATAACTCATTATCCTTAGGACAGCTAAACAATTTGCTCTCACAACTTAATCTAAATGAAATTAAAGATTCTATAATTAATATTGATACTCTTAGTCAGCAAAATCTACCTATAGCTAATCAACAACCTGCTGTCTTAAATTCAAAACTTGATCTTAAAACTCAAACTGCTGCTGAGCAAAATGTTAAACCTGAAAATATTAATCTTTTTTCTCAGCTTTTAAACAAATATGACAACTTGGATCAAGAACTAAAAAATATAATTTTAAGCAAATCAAATAATCTAAACCAAAATTTTAATCAGAATACAGTTAAAGTTTTAATTAATTTTATAAACCACAATAATATAGAAAGTACTTCTGAAAAAATTTCACTTATAAAAGCTTTCGCATTTTTAGAAAATAATCAGCTACCTCTAACTGAAAACCTAATCAAAGAAATAAAGGGTCATTTTGAACAGAATATAAATCAGTTTACAGAAAATTTAAAAGATAAAGCTCAAATCTTTGCCAATCTAAATAATAATAAATTCCCTCTAATTAGCAAAAATGAATCTGCAGTAAATTTAAATAGCAATGTTGAACAAATCGCAAAATCGTTAGCAGCTCAAAGTGAACTTTCAGACCAATTACTTTCTCTTTTTAATAAAATAGGAGGAGAAAATGAAGAAAAAATAGCAAATAATCTATTGGGACAAAAATTAGTTAATCTGCAGCAGAAAAGTCAGAACACACCACTAATCCTTGCTTTAGAGATTCCTATTCAACTAAAGGAAAATAAATTATCTTCTTTGATGTTAAAAGTTGTGAAAGAAGAAAATAACAGTGCAAAACTAAAAGATAAAAATAGTTACAATATTTCCTTTATCCTAGAATTTGAAAACATTGGTCCTATTAAGACTAAAGTTAATGTTAATCATAAACATATTAATACTATTTTTTTTACAGAAAGTGCTGAAACAGCAAATTTGATAAAAGATAGATTTGAGAAACTTCACTTAGCTCTTAAAGAGGAAGGCTTTACTATTAATAATGTTCGCATAAAAAATTTAAATAGCTTAGGAGAAGAAAAAGATGATTTTTTTAATAAAATTATTTTAAGTGAAATAAATGAGATTGACAAAGAAGGACATTATACACATATAGATATTAAAATATAATTCTAATTAATTTTGGACAAACACTTTTAGAAATGAGGTAATAGATATGCCAATCGATAAAAATAAAGATCATTTTAAAACAAAAAAAACTGTTGCATTAAAATATGATCAAAACACTGATCAGGCTCCTAAAATTATAGCTAGTGGTAGAGGAAGTATAGCAGAACAGATAATAAAAAAAGCCAGAAAGGAAAACATCCCTATCAAAGAAGATAAAGATGTTGTCCAAGTTCTAGCTGAATTAAATATTGGTGATGAAGTCCCAGAAGAACTATATACAATTATTGCTGAAATACTTTCTTTCTTTTATGATTTAGAAGATCTACAATCATAATTTAGGTAAATTCGGCAGAAAGATGTTTTTGATCAAAATCTTTTTCTTCTAAAAAATTTCAGATAGAACTAACACCACTTTCTTGATAAACGAAAAATCTATCAGTTAACCAAAAGGCCGGTGATGGCAGGAGATATAAAATTTTTATACTTAACATAATTCAATCCAGTAATTCAGTAGATAATATAGTTTATAAAAAACTCCACCGGATAATTTGACATTATAACAATGGAGTTAAATAAATATATTGTATTATTATTCCAAAGCAATATCGGCCTGATACCATTTTATAAAATCTTCAATAAATTTTGCAGGAAGTAATTCTAAATAAATTACTAGTTCATTTTCATGATTTACAGCTTTTATATCACCTGAATTTTCTTCATCATATTTTATCACAAACTTTCTCCCAGCCAGTTCATAAAGTTTATCATCTATATCCTCAAGTTTTCTGGAATGTGGTATTTCTACATCTTCACCTCTTAAAGACCTAAAAATAATTCTTTCTATATCTTTTCTATTTACAACTTTGGTTTTTAAATGATTATTGCCTTTGACTACTATTGTTCTATTTGTTAAAATTATTTTTTTACCCCAAACCTTATAGCTGCTGATAATAACGGGTAGGGTATCAAAAGTAAATAAAAGTAAAGCTGAAAGGTAGACTAGATAAATTAAGAGTTTTTGATAAAAACCTATTCCTGGATAAAAAAATTGGAGTAAAATACCTGCCATTAAGATTCCAATTGGTGTATAAAGTTTCTCTACAAATTTATATTTATTATATTGATAAGTATCTTCCATAATTGCTGCCTCCATCTCAATAAATTATTTAAAATCCATTTTCTTATTTTGATTCTGTTATTATTTATTATTCTAGAGATAGAATTATAATCCTGCTTGATAAAACAAAAAGCCCCATCAGGAGCTTTTAATTTATTTAAATTATTTTATGGCAAAACTAACATCGAAATCACCAAGATCAGTGTTAAAGTTAACCATAAGCACTGAATCAGCTTCAGAGGTAATATTTATTTCTTTTCCTGTGACAATTTGGGGTGGAACAATATCACATTCAAGATCTTGTTCTGATAGACCAACAGTAGCTTTACCACTGATTATATTCCCTAATTCTCCCATAGCAGAAGTAACAAATTTATCTAGTGTATTCATTTTCATGCCAGACATTGCTTCCACTACTTTTAATGCCATTTCTTCAGAAAAACTATAAACAATTGATCCTCTTATATCTCCAGTCATTCCAATAATAACATTAGCTTCCTTATCAGTTATTAACTCTTCCTGAAAAGACACCTTTCCTTTTTCAGGCTTAAGAGATAACATAGTTTCAAAAACCGAATCCGTTGCTGCAATTATTGGATTTAAATATTTAACATCCATTAATTAATTTCCTCCTTCTATTTAACTGAATTAATATGTTTACCTATATCCTGATCTGTTGATGCTACATGATTAATTAACCAGGTTAATAATCTTCCACTAAATTCCAAAACAAAATCCTCATCATAATTATTTTCCTTATATTTTTCTTTGAATTCAGCTATTTCAGCTTTGAAATCTTCATGTATTTTATGATGATTTTCATAGTCTGGATAATTATATTTTTTTTGCAGTGCTTCTTCAGCATTGAAATGTGTAACTACATATTCTCCCATAAAATCTAAAGTTTTCTCAATTTCTTTTCTTTTTTCTTCTTTGTCTTGTTCGCTTCTTACAGTTACTATGAAGTCACCCAAACGCCTAAAAAGCTCTTCATGTTGGCTGTCAACAAGCTCTACTCCAATTTTGTATTCATCTTTCCAGATCATTTTTTCACTCCTTTATCTATTATCAAAAAAATTAAGCTTATATAACTTTATTCTTTATAATAATAATTATTCCTGCTTTTTATTTCTAATTTTTTTGTTCTTATATTAGATTTAAGTAAAAAAGCAAAAACAACTTTTTAATGCAAAACTATTTATATTTTAATATATTAACTGTTTTATCAAATCTAACTATAAGAAAAGTACTTTAATTTGTTTTTTAAAATAAATCTTTTAAAATTGTAATTAATAGTAATGAACGATATAATGAGTATAGAGAACAAAACGAACTTAAATAAAAGGAGGCTTGAATAATGAAAGCAAAATTTATTTCGTTTATTTTAATCAGTATTTTATTACTTTCTTCAATTTCAACAGCAGCTTTAGAATTAGATGATTTCGACAAAAATTTATTTGTTAAAATTTTTAAAGATGTAAATAGTGATGATTTAGAATATATGGCTAGATTAGGTTTGGATAGTAAAGATATAAGTTTAATTTTATATTATTACAGTAACTCAGATAAAAGATTAGATAGAGATGATTTAGATTACCTTGTCCGCAACAGAGAAAGAATCAGTGAGTTCCACAGATATTATGGTATGCCTCAAATTATTTTTGATGATGAACTAGTACGATTTAGACACCCTAGACGTGAAAGACATTTTGCACCTTTAGATACAAAAAAATATGATAGAAAATTTGAATTTAGAGGTGGCACTGAAATTATTAAAGTAAGAGGAAACAACTATGATTACAAGTATAATAATAAAAGAACTGGTGTGGAAGAAAGAATAGAAATTAAAAATCAAAAGTATGAATATTATTATAAAGATAGGAATATGGTAGAAATGCTGGATGTACATCATGCTAATAATAAGTATAGTTATTATTATAAGAATTTTAATACCGGCAGAACTATTAGAAAAGAAGGTCGAGGCAGAAAGGCTAATAAATATAATGTTTATGAAGAATTAAAAGAAAAGTATCGCGATATGGAAGATGATGATTGGGATGGTGACGATGACTGGGATGACGATGATAAATATGATGATGACCATGACGATGATAATGTAAGTGTTAAATTAGATATTGAAATTGATTTAAGTGATCTTTTTAATTAAAATATGATCTATAATAAATTACTAAAAGGCCGGAAAATATCCGGCCTTTTAAAATAATCATATTTATTTTTAAAATTTATTTAGTGACAGAAACCGGCTCCATAACCAAATCCCCTATTAGATCTAAAACCATCAGTTCTTCCACGCTCGTTAAAAAATCCACCCATCATTCCATAACCATAGTCATCGAATCCATGGTGACCAAAACCTCTGTTGTAAAAACCATTTCTGCCATAACCCATATGAGACCTTGGTCCAAATTCATTGTTATACCTACCCTGGAAACGATCTTCATAATTTAAACGATTTTCTTCAATCATTTGTAATTGTTCTTCTGTCATTAATGACTCTATTTTATTCTGATGATCTGCTCTCTTTTCATCTATTCGAGCTAAAACAGCTTCTATTTTATCTTCAACTTCCTCAACTTCTGCATAGCTTGCACCACGGAATTCTAAGTCTCTCATTTCACGGTTTAAATCTCTCACTTGATCTCTTAACTCTTCAGTTTCATTATAAAATTCTTCTCTTAAAGCAGCAATTTCATTAATCTGCTCTTCACTTAATTCAATTCTATTGTAGCCAACACCATAATTTCTTTGATCTGCATTATATCGAGGCTGATTATTTGCTGCTCCCATCATAGATTGTGTTCCCTGAGCAAAAACTGCTCCTGTAAATACTGTTCCTAAAACCACCATTACTAATAAAGCTGTTAATAATTTTTTCATATCTAATTCACTCCCTAAATATTTTTTAGCTTTTCTTAACTTCTAACTTCATTATAGGAGTAAATTATGAAGGAATTATGAATTTCTAAAATAAATTTTGATTTTTTCTGGTTATATATTTTCATCTTCTTCTACCTTTATATTTTCTAACTGCCTGACTCTTAATCCTGTCATTACATCTGAGCGGGTAATTATTCCTTGCAGTTCGCCATCATCCATAACTAAAAGCCTTCCAATATCTTTTTGAAAAAGTAATTTAAATGCTTCAAATAATTCATCATCTCCTTTAACACAGTGTAAATCTTTATTCATTATACTCTGAACTGGAGTATTTCTATATTCATCCTGTGGAATTTTTTTTGCATCCTCCATTGTTACTATTCCAACTACTTTGTCATCTCTTAAAACAGGAAACCCAGAATGTTTATCAGCAAACATTTTTTCAACTAAACTGTGGATGCTCATATTTACAGGCACTGTTTTTACATCTCTAGTCATTAAATCTTTGACTTTAAGATTGGACAAAGCCAGTTTAATATTGCTGAATTGATGTTCCTGGGATGCACCTATATAAATAAAGAAAGCAATAAAGACTAAGAGAAAGTTGCCGCTCATAAAGCCAATTATACCAAAAATCCAGGCAAATACCTTTCCAACCCTAGATGCAATTTCTGTTGCCTTCCGAAAAGAAGTTTTTTGAGCAATTGCAGCTCTTAATATGCGGCCACCATCAGAAGGAAATGCAGGAATCAGATTAAATATAGCTAAAAATATATTAAGCTGTCCTGTATATAAAATAATCAATCTGAGGTCTTCCAGCATAAATTCTGGAGCAAAACGACCGACAAAAACAAAAATAATACCCAGAACTAAGCTTGTTAAAGGACCACTGGCAGCAATTTTCACTTCATTTTTAGGATCTTTTGAAATTTCTTCAATATTTGCCAAACCACCAAATAACATCAAGGTAATATCTGTTGTCTTAACATCTTTAGTTCTTGCTACAAGTGAGTGTGCCAGCTCATGAATTAAAATGCTGACAAAAAGCATCACTGCCATTATGAAACCTAAAAAATAGGGATTTAAAATCAACTCTCTTCTAGCAATATCAGTATTTTCAGTTAGATAAATAATATTACTACCAAAAGCCCAAGCAAAAAATGGCAAAATTATTATTAAACTAACATGAATTTTTACGGGTATTCCGAATAAATGTCCAACTGTAAAGGAACTTTTCATATTATCACCCCAATTCAGAAATTATAAAAATTAATACAATTTTTTTACATCAGATAAATAGTCAAAATCTGCTTTTAAAACTCTCTTAACATTATCTAAAAGATTTATCTCATTTTCGATAATAAATCGATTAAAATCTACTTCAATTTCTGAATCAACTTGAGCAAGCTTATTCAAATAACCTCTAATTTTTATAACTGAAAAATTATCAATCTGATCTTTTTCTTTGATTAAATTCAACCTTTTTAAAATTAATTTTTGAATACCTTTTAAAGAAGCTGCTTTATTATTATAAGGTAGAACCGCCTGCTTTGAATAAACTCCCTGAGCTAAACTGTGGTAATCATTTGCTGTTAAATGTGCTGCTGCAAATAAAGAAGACCCGTTTGGATTTATTTTATTGACTTCTTTCACCTGCTCTATTAATTGGTCAGAAGTTAATTTAAAAACTGATATTCCTGGATATAGTGGATCAGCCAACACTTTTCGATCCTCACGAATCCAGCGGCTTAGTTCAGAAAATAAATTTTCTGTATAAGTCATAGGGACTACAAAATCTAAATAATCTTTCTCCAACCAGAGCGACCAATTCTGCAGAGCTCGATAACGAGCTTCATCCCTGCCGGGAATTACATCTGCTGATATCAATAGCTCAGAATCAATATTTTTTAGTTTCTCAGATATTTCTTTTACCATTTCAGTAACTAAACTTTCCCGATATTCATTCCAGAGAGAAAAATCTGAGCTAGAACTTTTTATTTTAAACGGATCCATTCCGTATTTTTTTTTAAATCCTTCAACTGTGCTTTCATCATAACCAAAACTGCCTCGATATTCTTCTGGAAAACGTATATAATCTAAATTAATTCCCTGAATATCATAATTTTTCACTAAATATAAATATCTTTGCTGTAGAAAATCTTTTACATCTTCTCTAGCCGGTGAAAGCCAGGTTGAATTATGGTAGCTGACAATATTACCTTTTTTATCCTTATTAGCCCATTCAGGATTTTCAGTCAAAATTCTGCCCGGACTGCCGCTTGTGTTTTCATTAAAAACCCAAACCCAGGGATGGACCTCTATCTTTCTTTTTTTAGCCTCTTCAATTAAGATTTGTAATGGATCTCCTTCCCAGCTGCTGAATTGAGAATCTTGATTGAATAATTCATTATCGGGAATAACTGCTTTCCCTTTATAAAACGTTTCGGGAAATATTAGATTAAAATTTGCTTTTTGAGCAGTATCTAATAGTTTTTGGACTCCTGCCCTACCATTCAGCTTGGCAAAGGTTCCATTGTCCAGCCAAAAAGCTCTAAGCTGTGCCGGCTTAGATTCTATGATTTTCATTCTAATATCATTAGATTTATTAGTTATTGTATATTCTAATTCTCGAACTCTACGATCTTTTCGCTGCTGATAAGCCAGGATGAGTTCCTGATATAAATTATCAAGCTCTTTTAAATTTGATTCGACTGCTTCATTATCTATAATTCTATAATCAGATTCAGCTGTCTCTAAATCTTTATCTAAATTATTTAAAGCACGCTCAGCATCTCTTATCTCTAATAATGATTTTCGATATTCCTCCGGTTCAAAATATGCAGCTGAACTGAGGGAATAAACAAATACTACTGCCGCAACAGCTAAAATTATAAATTTCATTTTCTTATTCATTATTATTCTCCTCATTTAAGATCTGATTCCATTCTTTTTCCATATTAGTTAAGGCTTCTTCAGCAGTGATTTTGTTAGCAAACGCTTCAGCAAATGTTTCATCTAATACTTTTATTAGTTTATCTGCTTTTGGATGAATTAAAGTTAGATCTTTACTTTTTGGCAGCTGTTCTCGTAAAATCTTTTGAGCTTCAGTTTTCAAAGCTTTTTTAGAATCTATTTTAGTAGTGATTTTTTCTTTTTCTATTTCTAATTCTGTTCTATCATCTACAGCAGAAGATAAGATTGAAGTTTGCTGACTAAATTCTCGCTGTGATGCCGGTGAAGTTATCAAAGCTGCAAACTCTGCTGCGTCTTTTTTATAGTCCGCTGCTTTTGGAATAACTAAATTCATTAACGGAGAATTAACTATACCATCTTTTGCTGTTGGAATAACTGCTAAAGATGTTTGTTCCCTTAAATAGTCTGACTCTTTTTCAATTTCATCTAAAAATTGTGGTGCAGCAAATAAAATGGCTAGGTCATTTTTTTTATAGCGCTCTAAGGCAACATTGAAACCTGAGTTAAGAGTATCTTTTGGAATTACACCGGCTTTAACCAACTCCTGGTATCTAATAATTATTTCTTTGGCAGCCTCAGTGTTAAATGCAGCTTTCTCTCTTTTATTTTCATTTTCAAATAAATCTATCCCAGCCTCTATAAATTCATGATGAATTTTTATCTGCGGCATCAAAGCATAAACTCCAGTTTCTTTAGTTATCTTTTCGGCAGCTGCAAACAACTGCTCTCGATTATTAATCACCTTTTTTGGATCTAAACCTGCGATTTTAAATATTTCTTGATTATAAACCATTAATTTGGAACTAACATACCAGGGAAAAGCGTAATATTCACCCTGATAAAATCCATTTTCCCAGAGTAATTGAAAATAATTTTGACTGTAGTCCTGTTTAAGCTTAGAAATTGGATATAATAAATCTTCCTGCAGCAGTGAAACCATTAATTGAGGTGAAAGATTAACTACTTCGGGTGCATTTCCTTCTGCAATTCGATAACGAAGCTTTTGATTAATTGAAGAAAAATTCATGTCTTCCCAGATTATCTTAAAATCAGGATTTTCACTTTCAAATTTATCAATCTTTTCTAAAAAATAATCATCATGTTGAGGTCTTAAACTAATAGTCCAAAATTCTATTTCTTTTTCTGCCTGGGTTGCTGTAGAAAATAACAATATTAATATTAAAATAAATATTATTCTTTTTGTATTCAGCATATTTGTGCTCCTTTATAAATTAAAATATTAAGAAGAAAATTTACGGTCAACTCAAATGGCAAAAACCTCTCTTAACTAATGAGAGAGGCTCTTACCTGGCAGCAGGGTAAATTGAATTCGATAAATATATATTACAGAAAGTATATAGTGTATAATTAGCGATTTTATAAAAATTTCCTGCTTTAATTAATAATTAAGCTGTAAAAACCTTTTGTGCGGAAGGTATTAATTTTATTTCTAAAGGAAAAGCCGGCCCTTTTTCTCCGTCAATATCACAGTGGACCACCTTGTCAGCGTTGAGCATCGTAATTTTTAAATAATTATCCTGCAGATAAATCAAATTATCATTTTTAATATTCTTACCATTAAATAGATCTGCTGCGGCTGAACTAAGTTTTAAAATGTTGCCTGTTTTAACCGCTAATAAATCAAAAAGTCCATCATCTATGGAAGCTAATCTAGCAATGTTTTTAAAACCTCCAGCATCTTTACTATTAAAAACAAAAAATCCTAAAAAATCTCCTTCAATTATTTTTTCGGAGCTTTCAATTCTTAAATTCATTGATTTAATATTTGGCAGTTCTTTTAGCCCCTGCAGATAGTAGGCTGCTTTTCCCAATCTGTTTTTCATGTCTGTTTCCGTACCATGGGCTATCTGTGAGATAATCCCCCCAACACAAACATTTAAAAAATAACGATCATTTACCTTGCCCACATCTATCTCCCGAATCTTCCAGTCTAAAATTCTTTTAATACTTCTTTCGATGTCTTGAGTCATTCCCAAAAAGGAAGCAAAATCATTGGCCGTACCGGCTGGAATTATTCCTAAAGGAAGGTCTATTTCTTTTTTCTGCAGCAAATTTAACATTTCACTGGCTGAGCCATCACCACCTGCAACAATAACTGCTTCAAAATTATCATCTATATTTTTTAAACCTTCTCCAAAATCACCCGGCTCCATACTCCTAAAAATATCTGCTTTATAACCAGCAGCCTGAAAGTATCTTAAAAACATATCTAAAGCAGCATTAAAAGACTGATCTCCAGCTGCTGGATTATAAATTAATTTAACTTTTTTATTAAGCATCTAATCATCTCCTATTAAGCAATTTTATTATACCATAGATTGCTTAATAAGAACAAAAACTAATCTCAACTTTTAAATTATAATCATTTATCGTCTATATTTTTCAAGAAGTGACACCTTCAAAATATTCGTTCACCTCTTTTAAAAGCTCAATAATTTGAAGACTTTGAGGACACTGAGGCTCACATTGTCCGCATTCTACACAATTGTCAGCTCTTGCAGCTGCATCCATTTTTAAATATTTTTCGGCCATTTCTGCACCTTTGTCAAGCAGTTTAGCCTGATTATAGAGATGAAAGTTTTCTGGAATATTTACAGCTTCGGGACAGGGAAGACAGTATTCACAGCGGGTACAGGTGATTGGACCCCTCATTTCTTCTGCCGCCTTTTCCATCATTTCAAATTCTGAGTCACTTAATAGGCCTATTTCTGATTCAGAAGCTGTTTTTAGATTTTCCTTCAACTGCTGCAGTTTACTCATTCCACTTAAAACTACCCCCGGTTCTTTTTGACTCCAAAGCCAGTGCAAAGCCCATTCGACAGGACTTCTATCAGGATTTTCTGATTCAAATAATTCTTTTGCCGATTGTGGTGGTTCCTGGGCCAGCCAACCTCCACGAATTGGCTCCATAATTACAATCCCAATGCCTTTATTATAAGCTTTTTGCAGACCCGATCTTCCTGCCTGATATTCTGTATCCAAATAATTATATTGAATCTGACAAAAATCCCAGTTATGAGCAGCAATAATTTTATTAAATACCTGCTGACTATCATGAAAAGAAAATCCTAAATAAGAAATTTTACCTTCCTTTTTCTTCTTTTCTCCCCATTCAATAATATTAAGATCTTTAACAGTCTGCCAGCGCTCTTTATTTAAGGCATGAAGCAGATAAAAATCAATTTTTTCTACCTGTAGTTTTTCTAACTGCTGATTAAAATACTTATCTAAATCTGCTTCTGTCTCACACTTCCAAACAGGTAGCTTTGTTGCCAAATAAACTTTTTCTCGATAACCATCTTTCAATGCTTTACCGACAACTTTTTCGCTTTCACCTTGATGATAGGGCCAGGCTGTATCAACATAGTTAATTCCATTATCAATTCCATAGCGAATCATTTTAACTGCTTTTTCTTGATCAATATTTGCTGAATCATCATCTATGACCGGTAAACGCATAGCACCAAAACCGAGTGCCGAAACTTTTAAATCAAGCTCACCTAGTTTTCTGTACTTCATTATTTTAATCCCCCATTTTTTTATAATAAATATTTAAAAACAGATTAACTTATTATTAATATTCTAGAGATAGATGCTGAATCCTTTTTATTAAAAACTGGCATCAAAAAAGCCGCGAAATTAAAACCGCGACTTTTAATATTTTTTAAATTTTAAAATTATTATATTTAATTATCTTTTACAAATGAAGCAAGTCCTAAACCACCAAATTCTATTCTTCCAGTTACTCCACCATCTAATGCTCCTATTTCTAAATGTCGAAGTGCAATTCCACATTCTAATCTTCTGTAAGCTGAGGGTTCATCTTTGCAATCTACAACTAGTTTGCCTTCACCATAATAAAAACGCCATGGCTGTCTATTGAGTCTGGAAGGGGCATAACTGGCTATTTTTATAGCATTTTTTACCCAACCAGGCCAATCAGAATCATAACCGTCAGGACATAATTCTTCTATATCTTTACGGTCTCGATGAGGAAAAAGTTTAGAGATAAAATGTCGGGTTAAATTATAATTTTCTGATGAATAGCCAATAGGACTAACAGCAATTAAGCGCTCTCCTCTTTCCAAATCAATTTTAAGATTTGATCTTTCTGGAACATATCTACCACCAATCCAACAACTACCTAATCCATGAGCTGTAACTTCTAAAATAGCTGCTTCACCAATATAACCCATTTTGCTCCAGCTGTATGCACCATTATCATTCAAAATAAAGGCAATAAAAGCAGGAGAATCTGTAAAATCACCATACTTTCCTTTTAAAGCAGGCAAAATATCTTTAACAGACCTTTTTATTAATTTTACTCTGACCTCTGGATAAATATTATTTAACTCTTCAAATTTATTCTCAAGCGATTTTAGAGTAAATGGCTTAATTTCCTTAATCATATACTTTTGTTGAGAATAACGAGTTAACACAGCCTCATACCATTTTTTAACAGGAATATTCATAGGATCGCCCCTTTCTTAAATATAAATCTTCACCAGTTAATTTAATCTTAAACTTTAATTAATCTACAGCCATAACTTCTTTTATTTCAGCTAATTTTTCATCCAAAACAGTTTCAGTTTTTGCTTCAACTACTAATCTAAGATATGGTTCAGTATTAGAGGGTCGAACATTAAACCACCAATCATTATATTCTAAACGGTAACCATCAAAATCATAAAAATTAACTGGTTCTTTTTGCTCAAAGAAATAATTCTTTAATTTTTCCATTACTTCTGCTTTATTTTCGATTTTAAAGTTGACCTCACCAGAAGTTGCATATTTGTCTAACTCAGCAATATATTCCGAAATAGTTTTACCTTCTTCTTTTAATCTAGCAGCAACATTTAAAACGACCAAAGCAGTCAGCATTCCTGAATCACAGTAAAAGAAGTCCTTATAATAATAGTGTCCGGCAAGTTCTCCTCCACAAATGCCATCTATTTCTCTAAGCTTAAGTTTTGCATAGGCATGACCTACCTTCCACATATGACACTTGCCACCCAACTCTTCAATATGCTCTTTGACAGACCAGGAAGTCCGGATATCATATAAGACATTTTTACCCTTACCCTGATTAATATAGTATTCTGCCAGTAAAGCAATAATTAGATCAGGAGAAATAAAGTTTCCTTTTTCGTCTAAAAACATAACGCGATCTCCATCTCCATCAAAGATTAGACCAAGATCAGACCCTTTTGCTAATAATAATTCTTTCAGATCTTCTCTATTTTCTGCTTCTAGAGGATTGGCTTCGTGATTAGGAAAAGTTCCATCAAGTTCATTATATAAATAATGGGGTTGATCACCAAAAATCGCATCGGTTAAAATTGCAACCATCCCATTAGAAATATCAATTGAAAGGTCGAGTTTTGATAAATCTGGCAGATATGATTTCTGGAATTCTATATATTCATCTTTTAAGTCATGTTTTAAAATATTACCTTTTTTATTTTTGCTAACTGGTTTAACTTCCTTTGTTTCTATCATTTCTTCTAATTCTTTTAAACCAGAATCATAACCTACAGGCAGTGCATTTTCTCGAGAAATTTTCAAACCATTATATTCCGGTGGGTTGTGAGAAGCAGTTATCATCACTGATGCCTTATAATCATGTTTTGCAGTCCCATAATAAACCATTGGTGTTGTTGCATATCCAATTTTGTAAACATCTGCTCCCCGATCTGTAATACCAGCTGCCAGAGCTTCGAATACCTCTGGAGTTGATTCGCGATCATCATAACCAACTAAGATTTCATCAGCTGCCAGCAGTTCTGGTAAGAAATATCCAATTTTATAAACATCTTCTTTGTTAAAATCTTTATTATATATGCCTCGAATATCATATGCTTTAAATGCTTTCAAAATACCGCCTCCTTAATTTTATTTATTTTTATGATAACATATTTTTGCATTAAATCTATATTAAATAATTCTTTCTATTATATATATTCTATGTTTATTAATTTTTTCCTTGTTTAAAATCAAAAGAAAAAATAGCTTAAGTATTTTTGCAGGATTTTACTCTTTTAACAAGAATATTATTTTAATAAGTACTTTAATGAGAAGGGAGTAAATTAAAATGACTAAAAAAATTATTACTATATTAATATTAGTGTTATTTATTTTTAATATCAGTGCAGCCGCAGAATTAAAAGACCCCTGGATTTCAAAAAAAGAACAGGGGCAGCACGGAGGAACTCTGATTACAACTTTACTGGGGGATCCAAAAACATTCAATACAATTATTGCTAAAGAAACATCTTCTTCTACTATTACAGATGGCTATATTTTTGAAGGTTTAGTAACCCGCAATGGTGTCACTACTGAATATGAGCCTGAGCTGGCAAAAAGTTGGGATATCTCTGAAGACGGTAGAAAATATACCTTTTATTTAAGAAAGGGAGTTCAGTGGAGTGACGGAGAAGAATTTACAGCCGATGATGTTATTTTTACCTTTGATGTAATTAAAGATGAGAATATTCCTACCAGCAGTCGTGATGTACTGAAGGTTAAGGGAGAATTTCCTGAATACAAAAAAATTGATAAATACACTGTCGAATTTACTTTACCGGAAAGTTTTGCTCCATTCTTAAATAATATGACTGCCCCAATAATCCCAAAACATAAACTCTATTCTGCCTGGCAAAAGGGCAAATTTAATAACACCTGGGGTATTAATACTGACCCTGAAGAAATAGTTGGGACCGGTCCTTATAAATTAGTTGACTACAAAAATGGAGAAAGAGTAGTAATGGAAAAAAATAATTACTATTGGCGTCAGGATCCAAACGGTAGGTCACTACCCTATATTAATAGATGGATTAGAGTTATTGCTGAAAGTCAGGAGACAGAATCACTGCTGTTTGAAAAAGGTCAAACTCATTATTTAGCTGTCAGAGGAATTGATTATCGAAGAATAAAAACAGAAGCTGAAAACAATAATTTTTCTGTTGTAGATGCTGGACCAGCTTTTAGTACTAATTTCTTAGTTTTTAATATGAATCCCCGTAACCCAAATTTAAAAATTGAACCTTATAAATATGAGTGGTTTACAAATCTTAATTTTAGAAGGGCAGTTGCCTATGCTTTTGATAAACAAACTATGATTAATCAAGCTTTGGCAGGTCAGGGCACAAAACAGTGGAGCCCCATAAGTATTGCAAATAAAGTATATTTAAATGAAGATGTAAAAAGATATCCATATAATCTTGAAAAAGCAAGAGAAGAATTAGAAAAAGGCGGCTTTAAATGGAATGAAAATGGCGAACTCTTAGATGCTAAAAACAACAAAGTTGAATTTACCATGGTTACCAATGCCGGTAATAATGTGCGTGAGTCTTTGGTTAATATAATTGCCTCTGAATTAAGAGAATTAGGAATGACGGTTAATTCAACTCCAATCGAATTTAATAAGATGGTTAATCAACTCAGCAGTGAATGGAATTTTGACAGTGTTTTGATCGGTCTAACAGGTGGTGTTGAGCCTCATCAGGGAACAAATGTCTGGATGTCTAATGGCCACCTTCATATGTGGAATCCTGTTCAAGAAGAACCAGCTACTGAATGGGAAAAGCGAATTGATGAATTATTTGTTAAAGGGGCTGCGGCTGTAGATCAAGAAAAAAGAAAAAAATATTATGATGAATTCCAGGAAATTGTTGCAGAAAAACTACCTGTAATTTATACAGTTACTCCAAATTCTCTTTATGCTGTAAGGGACAGTCTCAAAAATACTGAAATTACTGCCTATGGTGGAGTGCTCTGGAATATTCATGAACTATATCTGGAGGATTAGAAAATGAGAGATTATATAATTAGGCGCATTTTAATTGTTATTCCTCTTTTATTTGCAATCTCTCTTCTTTCTTTTTTCATTATGCAGCTCTCACCGGGTAGTTATTTAGATGATCTGAGGATGAACCCAGATATCTCAGAAGAATTAATTCGGAAAATGGAAGCAGATTTCGGCTTAAATCAAAATGTTTTTATTCAGTACTTTTCCTGGCTCAAAGAAATTTTACAGGGTAATCTTGGAGAATCTTTTACCTATCGAATCCCAGTTGCTCAAATTATAGGCAGCCGCTTATTTAATACTCTGCTTTTATCTGCAGCTGCTATGCTGATCAGCTGGGGAATTGCAATTCCGATTGGTATCTACTCTTCTGTCCACCGCTACAGTTTTTTAGATAATATATTTAGTGTTTTTTCTTTTATAGGATTGTCCATCCCCAACTTTTTCTTTGCGCTGCTGCTTTTGTTTTCTATTGTCAGATTTGATATTCCCCTACCGATCAATGGGATGACCAGTATTATGTATGACTATTTAAGTCCAATGGAAAAAGCAATTGATATTCTAAAACATCTGCTGGTACCTGCTGTAGTTTTAGGAACTGCAGGTACTGCATCTTTAATGAGGCAGATGCGGGGTCAGATGCTTGATGTAATTAATAAAGATTATATTAGAACAGCAAGGGCTAAAGGTCTAAAAGAAAAAAAAGTAATCTATAAACATGCTGTTCGCAATGCAATTAATCCCATGATAACAATCTTTGGTTTTCAGCTCAGCTCTCTTTTTAGTGGAGCAGCTTTAACTGAAATTGTAACCGGTTGGCCAGGCTTAGGTAGAATGATGCTGACAGCTGTCAGATCTAAAGATCTATATTTAGCGATGGCTGGAATGATGATGGGGAGTTTGATGCTGATTATTGGTAATTTAGCTGCAGATATTCTGCTGGCATTAAATGATCCCAGAATAAAATATCATTGAGTTAAAGTAACTTAAAATTAATTCTGATTTGTATTGATCTAAATTTAATAAATCCTAAAATACCGGAGTGTTAATATGCAGCATAAATTAAAATTAGATGATCAAATAAAAGTTAATAGTGGCAAAACTCTTTGGCAGAAAAAATTAGCGCGATTATTTAAAAATAAATTTGCTCTAACCGCTGCTTTAATAATCTTTATCCTGTATTTCTTAGCAATTTTTGCGCCCTTTTTTGCTCCCTACAGTGCAACTAAAAATTTCAAAAATAAGTTCTTCCATCCACCAACTAAAATTCATTTTACTGATGAAAACGGATTAACTTTACCCTATATTTACGGAACTGAAGTTAAGGAAGGTTGGGCTGAATATGAAATCAATAAAGAGCAAAAGTATCCAATTAAATTCTGGAAGCAAGGTGACAGCTATCAGCTTTTAGGTATTTTTGAAAGTAATATTCATTTATTTGGAGTTGAAGCTGATCAACCTATTTTTATTTTAGGTAGTGACAATTACGGCCGAGATTTATTTACCAGAATCTTATATGGTGGACGAGTTTCTTTATTTATTGGTTTCATCGCTATTTTTATTACTACTTTTATTGGCCTAATCATGGGCGGAATCTCAGGTTATTATGGAGGCTTTATTGATTCAGTTATTATGAGAGCTGTAGAAGTGATAATGTCTATCCCAAGTTTTTATCTGCTCTTAGCATTGGCTGCTGTACTACCACTTGACCTTTCCTCTGCTTTTAGATTCTTTTTAATCGTTTCTATTTTAGCTTTTCAGGGGTGGGCAGGTATGGCAAGGGTTATTAGAGGTATGGTTTTATCTGTTAAAAGTGAAGATTATATTGCAGCAGCTAAAGCTCTCGGAGCTAATGATAAAAGAATCATCTTAAAACATATTCTTCCATCTACAGCAACCTATGTAATAATTCGGGCAACAATTGCTATTCCGGGGTATATTATTATGGAAAGTGGATTAAGCTTTATTGGCCTCGGAATCCAGGAACCTTCTGCCAGCTGGGGTAATATGTTGAGTGCAGCTCAGAATATAACTAAAATCTCAGATTTTCCCTGGCTTTTATTACCCGGTTTATTCATTTTTATTACTGTCTTAAGCTATAATATATTAGGTGATGGTTTAAGAGATGCGCTTGATCCTAAATCCTAAATATCAATATTAAAATTAAAATCAACTCCTATTTCAGAGTCTTTTTCTTTAATTAATTCTTTTAATGAATCGACTGTTAAAGGTGTTGGGTGGATTAATTATCTTAATTTAACTTTAACAGTAATTCGTTAACATTTTCTGATTTATTAAAACCAGCAGTTAATTTATCTGGTAAAGCATCTAATCCCTCAGCTGCTGCCATTACTGCAGCAATTACCATTGCTCTAGCTGAAGTATCTCCGCCTGCCATAATATTAAGTGTTAAAGCTTCCAGGAGATCATCAGCATTCCAGAGAACATCAAGCACAATTGGAAAGCCCTGCTCAGTTGAGCAGCCCTGACCGCGGTCATCTGCATTTGCTACAATTTTATCTTTAGATCCGATTTTTTCAAAAGACTCAGCAGTAAATTTATTTAAATCTTTATTAGCTTTAATAGCTTCTTTATAATCTTTGCCTGCCAATACATCTTTAATCACAGCAAAAACAAATTTTGCAGTCTGATCAACAACTTGGCTGTTATGAGTTAAATGAACTAGGTCTAAAAAATCTTTTTGAATAATATCTTCTTCTAAAAATAACGGCAGACTGCGTGCAATTCCACCTAATTCATGATTGTCAGCCCCTGTAAAAGTATCTGAATTCTTAAGTTTTTCCAGTGAATCTTTCATTGCATGGTCCATATACATCTCATTATTTTCTAAATACTCAATCCAGTCATCTCTAAACTGCTTTAGATCAAAACTCTGATTATTAGAGATTGACTGCAGCAGTGCAAAAGCTTGTTCACCATAATGTGATAAGTCTCCAGCTTTTTTTCCTTCGTGGAATTTAGCCATAGGAGTTCTATATTCTTCAATTATTCCGCTGTATTCTTCCTTTAATTTATCTGTACTGTAAACCCAATGAGCACCAAATGAAAGTGCATCTGCAACAAAAACTGCTTTTATTAGTTCTTTTCTTTTATTTTGCATTAACAAAACCTCCTTATATCTCAACTAAGTTTTAATATTATTATATCCACGCTGACTAAATAATAATATTAAATTGATTACATGTTTTTAGAAAGGCTATTAATTATCTGAAACTGACGAACTGAAACCACTAATGAATAATCTTTTAAAACAGAGTATGGTCTTTGATTTATTAGACACTGAAACAATAGATATTGATGCTTCGAATTTAGAAAATTACAACTGATATCTATGAACATATTCTTTTTAAGCAGGAGTTTCAGGCTATTATACCAATTATTCAAATTAAAAGGCTTATTCTTATAATTTGCAGATAATATTTTTAAAATTAAACTAAATTAAGCGTATTATGAAATTCGATTAGTTATTATTTTTTATTAAATAATTATTTAAAAAAGTGCAGTTTCCCTATTTACAGGTAAGAGCTGCACTTTCTCTTATTTATACTAAAAAATCTCCACTTAAAACAATAACAGCATAGACTGTAGGTCCCACATGACACCCTAGAGTCGCACTGATGCGGCTGTTAAAAATTTTTAGATTCAAATTTTTGTCTTTTTTTACTTCTTCTATTAATTTATTTTTTGTCTCTGTAAGGTCAGCTTTGCGATCTCCATGAGCAAATCCAAGCCAGTTATTTTTTTCATTATCAATTTTTTCTTTAATAATTTTTATAATTTTGTCCTGAGCCCGGTGCGGTCCTCTAACTTTGGCAATTGGTTTAACCTTACCGGTTTCAGTACTAATTGAAATTACAGGGTTAATACTAAAGATAGAACCTAAGAATGAGCTCGCTTTACCGATACGGCCACCTTTTTCCATATAAGTTAAGTCCTTCACTGTAAAATATAAGTATAAATTCCTTTTTGCACTTTTAATGGTTTTAATTATATCATTTAAGTCTTTATCTTTTTCAATTAATTTTGCTGCCAGAATAACTAACATACCCAGTCCTAGAGAAATACTTGCCGAATCAATAACAGTAATTTTTTGGTCTTCTATTTCGCGAGCAGCTAATTTTGCTGATTCAAAAGTACCGCTGAGAGCAGCAGAAATATGAATAGAAAGCAGATGATCATATTTTTCCAGCATTTTTTTGTATTTTTTCATAAATAATGCCGGGGCGGGTCTTGAAGTATGTGGTAGTTCTTTATTTTTATTCAGCTTTTTAAAAAAACTTTTTGGATTGATATCAACACCATCCTTAAATTCTTTTTCTCCAAAATGTACTGATAGAGGGATAACCTCAATATTATATTTTTCTATTAATTTTTGATTTAGATCACAGGTACTATCAGTTATAATTCCAATACTCATTTTTCTGCTCCTTTCATTAATTAAAAGTCATAATCCTAAATTATTCATAGCAGCCACAAAATATAATTTTCCTTTGATTTAACTCTAAAATTATCTGATTTAAGATTTTAAAATAGATTTTTGAGTTTAATTTTTTAAAAAATCTATTTTTTGTTATTATGGTAAAAATCACTATTAAAATTGGGTATAGATATCCCGTAGTCTTCCTTTATTTTCTTAAAATTTTACAGTTCTTTTAGAATTCAATGTCAACCAAATTCTAAACTCTGTATATTATCCAGTACTTTAAAAACAACTCTTTGTTGGGACATCCTTCTGATAGTTTCTATTCTATCTGATCTGTTATGCCCTAGAAAACAGAGTCGTCTCAGTCAGTTATTTAAGTTATAGGCAAGCATCATCTGCTGTAATTTATTTGCATTAGCCTGCTGCAGCTGTTTCATATTTTCTTTATCGACCTGATTGTTTAATCTTGAAATAGCAGGTTGAGAAGCCAAAATTTATTTTCCCAGTATAGTCTGAAATGAAAAATCAAACCGTAGATCATCTGCATCATCAGCATGCCGGAATTTGATGTTAAATCACTACCATTAAAATTTATTTTTAAATTTGACTTGAAATCTATTTTTTTTCCAGTTATAGTAACCATACGGAGTCCCTCCTTTTAATTTGGTCGTTACTATTATTATAAAGGAAAGAGGCTCCTTTTTCTATATTTTTAGAGAAAAATCTTAATAAAAACTTTTTCACCCACTGGGTGAAAATAATATTTTGATAGAATTTTGCTATATTAGTACTGATAATTTATTTCGTGGTTGTTATGAATAATTCAAGACAAGAGAGTTTCTTAATGGTGATGGTACAATTCAGTTTCAATTCTCAGCCCCCAACAAAGAGGACTGCAATCTATATCAGGACTGACATCAGTTATTCTGTGAGTAGTTTCAATTCTCAGCCCCCAACAAAGGGGACTGCAATCAGAATGATGCTATATATCAGGATGATGTTTACACCGTTTCAATTCTCAGCCCCCAACAAAGGGGACTGCAATTGCATCTGCATGATGAACATGAACTATTTCACCTGTTTCAATTCTCAGCCCCCAACAAAGAGGACTGCAATATAAGTTCCAGTGACTGATCCACTAAAATAAGGATTGTTTCAATTCTCAGCCCCCAACAAAGGGGACTGCAATCCAAAAAAGAAAGAAGCTAAGTCAATGAATTTTGTTTCAATTCTCAGCCCCCAACAAAGGGGACTGCAATCAGATTACCGGTTTAAAAGAAGCTTTTGCAGATCATGTTTCAATTCTCAGCCCCCAACAAAGGGGACTGCAATAAGACTTAACGGAGATATGGTCGCTAAATCAACTGTTTCAATTCTCAGCCCCCAACAAAGGGGACTGCAATTAGCTTTTGGTGCTGATGATGCAATAGATTGGCTTGTTTCAATTCTCAGCCCCCAACAAAGGGGACTGCAATATTGGTGAATTTAATGGTTGGTAAGCCAAGGAGGTGTTTCAATTCTCAGCCCCCAACAAAGGGGACTGCAATCACAATTTTATAATTATTTTCCTGCAGCCACTTGTGTTTCAATTCTCAGCCCCCAACAAAGGGGACTGCAATACGAAATGCCACTTGAAGGAATTTCGGTTGATGAAGTTTCAATTCTCAGCCCCCAACAAAGGGGACTGCAATTCCCTTTAGTTTCTATTTTATTAACTTTAGAAATGTTTCAATTCTCAGCCCCCAACAAAGGGGACTGCAATTCGCAGCTGAATTTTTCAACAAAGTGCTGGAAATGTTTCAATTCTCAGCCCCCAACAAAGGGGACTGCAATACAAAATGGTCATGAAGTTCTAATGGCCAGAACTGTTTCAATTCTCAGCCCCCAACAAAGGGGACTGCAATTTTGAGTTATGCTCAAATAGCACAAAGATTATCAGTTTCAATTCTCAGCCCCCAACAAAGGGGACTGCAATAAAAAAATTAAAAAATAATTGGAATTATACATTAGTTTCAATTCTCAGCCCCCAACAAAGGGGACTGCAATTAAGAAGGTACAGCAACTGGAGGAATTAGACGATGTTTCAATTCTCAGCCCCCAACAAAGGGGACTGCAATTCAACAATCTCATCTGAATAGCTGGCCATGCTTTTGTTTCAATTCTCAGCCCCCAACAAAGGGGACTGCAATTTTCTTCTGCGCTCTGAAATAGTCCTAATTGATGGTTTCAATTCTCAGCCCCCAACAAAGGGGACTGCAATAAAATTAGCTGATCACACTGTGATTATTGAAGGTGTTTCAATTCTCAGCCCCCAACAAAGGGGACTGCAATACCATTAAAATTATTCCAAAAGCAGGTTGTGTTGTTTCAATTCTCAGCCCCCAACAAAGGGGACTGCAATGAAATGATTTGAAAGTTGAGACTGACATATACTCTGTTTCAATTCTCAGCCCCCAACAAAGGGGACTGCAATACCCCGCTTTCTATAAGATAAATAACTAAAGTTATGTTTCAATTCTCAGCCCCCAACAAAGGGGACTGCAATTCAAGAAAAGAGTTTAGCCGAAAAGGGCTATGGTGTTTCAATTCTCAGCCCCCAACAAAGGGGACTGCAATAAAACATGGTCCGGAAAAGAAAAAAGCAATTGTTGTTTCAATTCTCAGCCCCCAACAAAGGGGACTGCAATCAAAAATTCAATGAAATGCAGCAGCAGCAGGAACAGTTTCAATTCTCAGCCCCCAACAAAGGGGACTGCAATCTAATGACATTATTAACAACAAAGGTAGTATATTAGTTTCAATTCTCAGCCCCCAACAAAGGGGACTGCAATCTCTTGCATTATAACTTTCAATATCAGTTTCTCTGTTTCAATTCTCAGCCCCCAACAAAGGGGACTGCAATATATATCAGCGTTTGATTTTGAGGTATTAACTCATGTTTCAATTCTCAGCCCCCAACAAAGGGGACTGCAATTTATTATCGACGAGACAGCTGAGAAGCGTAAACAAGTTTCAATTCTCAGCCCCCAACAAAGGGGACTGCAATTATATAAACTTGTGTTAGAAAAAGAAGGTATTATAGTTTCAATTCTCAGCCCCCAACAAAGGGGACTGCAATTGATCAAAAAGTATGGTAAAAAAGATAAAAGGCAGGTTTCAATTCTCAGCCCCCAACAAAGGGGACTGCAATTTGTTAGCCCAATCTCTCCAATCCTGATCAGTATGTTTCAATTCTCAGCCCCCAACAAAGGGGACTGCAATAACGACGGTAAAGGAGGTCATATTTTTCTGGCATGTTTCAATTCTCAGCCCCCAACAAAGGGGACTGCAATTTATCTGGGAGGTGAATAATTTTGGTATATACTCCAGTTTCAATTCTCAGCCCCCAACAAAGGGGACTGCAATTACATAGAGAGTAAGGAAAGGGGCAAAATAAAATGTTTCAATTCTCAGCCCCCAACAAAGGGGACTGCAATTGGTTATTGGAGGAGTGAAAATTAATGCTTAATAGTTTCAATTCTCAGCCCCCAACAAAGGGGACTGCAATTTGGACATGATTATGGAATGAGCAAGTACCAAGTTGTTTCAATTCTCAGCCCCCAACAAAGGGGACTGCAATATAGGAGTGGGTGGCTTTGTTAGAAAGACAGACGCTGTTTCAATTCTCAGCCCCCAACAAAGGGGACTGCAATTGCTTTGATTTTCTCTTTCAAAGATAAATCATATAGTTTCAATTCTCAGCCCCCAACAAAGGGGACTGCAATTAAGGCCAGTTATTCGGCAGTAACAAAAAAGGCTGAGTTTCAATTCTCAGCCCCCAACAAAGGGGACTGCAATGAAAAATTATTGATAAATCTTTAAATGATGTTAAAGTTTCAATTCTCAGCCCCCAACAAAGGGGACTGCAATCCTTGAAATTTGTTTTTTTCATCTTGCAATTATAGTTTCAATTCTCAGCCCCCAACAAAGGGGACTGCAATTGGATCAATAGACCATAATAAGGTGGATAAGCTAGTTTCAATTCTCAGCCCCCAACAAAGGGGACTGCAATATCAATTTGGGAGCAGCAACTAATGCTACCTGGGCGTTTCAATTCTCAGCCCCCAACAAAGGGGACTGCAATTAATATAATCAGTCTATAAGCTAGAATATAGAAGGTTTCAATTCTCAGCCCCCAACAAAGGGGACTGCAATTCAGAAAAAAACCTGTTCAGGTTATCTCTATCCTGTTTCAATTCTCAGCCCCCAACAAAGGGGACTGCAATATAAGCCTAGTTATTCGGCCGCTATAAAAAAGGCTGTTTCAATTCTCAGCCCCCAACAAAGGGGACTGCAATTAAGTAAAAAAGATTTTATTGTAGAAACTTTTAGTTTCAATTCTCAGCCCCCAACAAAGGGGACTGCAATCCAGTTAATCAGCAAAAATCGACAGATTATGATAGTTTCAATTCTCAGCCCCCAACAAAGGGGACTGCAATTAGGAGGTTTGAGCAAGTGAAATACAATGGTATGGTTTCAATTCTCAGCCCCCAACAAAGGGGACTGCAATTTTTGCGAAGTTTTTCAGTTCAGCAATATAAATGTTTCAATTCTCAGCCCCCAACAAAGGGGACTGCAATTAAAAAAGGCTGAAAATACTATTATAAGTTTGTGGGTTTCAATTCTCAGCCCCCAACAAAGGGGACTGCAATTGGATCAATAGACTATAATAAGGTTGATAGACTAGTTTCAATTCTCAGCCCCCAACAAAGGGGACTGCAATCTGGGTTGAGGAAATGCAAGGTCATTTCGGTAAAGTTTCAATTCTCAGCCCCCAACAAAGGGGACTGCAATAGCAGGCTAAATTAGCCCTGTTAAATCAAGATTCATAAAGCCTATTTTGCGAATATCCATTATCACCTCCACAAAGAATAAAATCATTTTACTTCATCTCCTTTAAATGCCTCTTAGATTAGTATTTATAATAATTTGCGAAAGAAATAGCAATTTAACAAACATTCCTCTTTCGCAAATTAAATTAACAGTGTGTCATTATCATAATCTACAGACTTAAAGTTCCCATGTTCTTCTACATAATTATCTTTTGGAGCAATTATTTTATAGATCCTAATATTATCTTTTTTCTTGTTCATTAACTCCAATACTTCATTTCTCATCATTAAAAATTTTTTATCATCTAATTGAAACTCAAAAACTGATTTCTGAACTCTCTGTCCATAATTTTCACAGGTTTCAGCAACTTTTCTCAACCTTTTTCTGCCGTTAGCATTTTCAGTTGAAATATCGTATGCCAGAACATACATCAATTTTATCACACCTTTACTGATAAATAAATGGTGGGTATTCCTCAACATCTTCTCTTAATTTTCTTGCCAATAACCTTGCCTGTATAAAAGGAATTAAACCATAAGGAATTACTCTATCCAAAAGAGGATGTTTAATTTCATTTTGTTTCTTCTCCTGATATTGTTGTATTAATTTTTTTCGAAATTCATCTTTCATTTCTACTGCTCCACCAGCTTTAAATTCAAAATCATTTTTATTAACCTGTTTTCTATTAATCATAGTTAACACTAATCTTTCCACCATTATTGGTCTTAGTTCTTCCATTAAATCTAGAGCTAAAGCTGGTTTGCCAGGTCTTATCTCATGTAAAAAGCCGATTTGAGGATCTAAACCAACTGCTTCTAATGCAGTTCTACAATCATGATTTAATATAACATAAAGATAAGAAAGCATCGCATTAATAATATCCCTGGGAGGTCTTTTAGTCCGTTTTTCGAATTTAAATAAATCATTTTTATTTATAATCATTTCATCAAATACAGAAAAATAATTCTTAGCTGCAATACCTTCAAAACCTCTTATCTGATCAACATTATCGCTGTCATCAATTATGTTCAATATTCTATCTAACTTTGTAGCATTTTTACGAAGTGATTTTTCTGTTTTTTCATCACTAATATCTCTTGCACTTCTTAAGAGCATAGATCTCTGATTATAAATTTTACCTTTAATAAAACTCTGACTTAATTTACATTTTTCATTTTCATCTTTATATTTATCAAATTGTTCAACTCTTAATAAAACATTACCTTTAACAGGCCCGGCCCAATTTCCAATATAACGTCCTGATCTGGTAACCCTAGTTACTGCAACACCATTTTTTATGCACCAATCAAGAGCATAATGACTTATTTTAGACCTTCCAAACAAGATAATACTTCCTAAATGATGTCCTGGAATTCTTATTTTTTCTTTTTTCTCAACTTCAACTATTATTACATCATGTTTTTTTCTTAAATAAGATTCAGGATTAGTAATATATAATGTATTTTTTATGTGGTGAGCCATCATTTTAACTCCTTAAGATAAATTTCTATTCTACTTGCTAAATCAGGTAAACAGTAATCTTTTAGCGAACAATTATTACATCTTTGATCATTGACTGGTTTTGGTGTATTTCGTTTAATTAATAAATCTCTGACAAAAGAAATAGTATTGTCCAATTTCTTTCGTAACTTTTCATCTAAAACAACTTCTCTTCGTTTTCTTGATTTATCATAATAAATATAACCAAAAGTTATTTCTTTAGAAAACATTTCTTCAAGACAGATAGCCTGTGCTGCTAATTGAATATCATCAGCTAATTTATTCTTTTTCTTACCACTTTTAAATTCAACAGGAATTATTTCATCATCTTCAAACTCGACAGTATCTGCAACCCCATATAAGCCATGTTTTTCTGACCAAAGTGGTAAACTATTTTCCACCTTTTTGTCTTTGTTATAATAGTTTTTTTCATTATCAACTCTTTTATGAACTATATTGCCCTGAATAGTAAAGACATTTTCTTCATAAATTTCTTCAATATGAATCAATGCGAACTGCCTGGGACAATAAATATAATGCTGTAAAGCTGATATGGGGATTGAGGATATTTTTTGCCATTTAAAATATTGGTTATCCATATTTATTAATCCAATATTTTAGAAAGTGTAATTTTGTCAGGTATACCTTTTTTCACAGACACTTGATAATCATTAAATGATCTTGGAGTTTCAACATTATCTTTTTTAGAAACATTTATTAAATCAAATAATTTATTTGCAGGAGCATTTCCAGTTTTATCTTCATGTGTAAAGACATATAAACCTCGACAGGCCATCATTCCTCTGCTTGCAGAACGATCTAAATCCCACATTTTAACTAATGATTCCCAGAATATTTCTAAATCCTCTTCTGTTACACCTGTATTATCTGCAAAATATGGGTTATAAAAACCATGAGCTACATATAAGCCATAAGGAATCATAGTTTTTCTTCCCATTTCAGTTATTTTATTAGAACTTTCACCTTCATCATCAGAACTTTGTTTTCGAGCATCTTCAGGTTTAGTTACTGCTACTCTTGTAATTGATAGATCCATTGGAACTATTGGATCTACAGATCTTGCAAAAGTTAATTGAAATGGCCCCTGAACCTGGCCACAATTAAATTTACTGGTACTCATCACAGCACCAAATGTCCTCACATCATAGAAGTTCTTACACATCCAATCTCTAGCATAATCAATTGAATCACGGTCATTAGCTTTTTCATCTAATTCTAGATCTTGATAAGCAAGTTCCTGTTGATTATATAAAACCCCTTCATTTTCAACATAAATATTCTCATCTTGAGTTAATGCTACCCAGTTTCTAACTTTTCTTTTTAAACTAACATCTGAAACTAATCCCTGCATCGTTTCGGGATCTACTCGCGGTAGATTACCTGCATCCGGATCACCATTTGGATTTCCGTCTTTTACATCAAATATAAGAATAAAATCATGTCTTTTTTCTGGATTACTATAAATCATTTAATTTTCCCCCTCTTTATCTTTTTCTGGACGATATGCTTTCTGCTGATAATATCCAAGTGCAAATAAACCCTGTTCTTTAAGTGATAGTGTTGCCGGAAAATCATTAAGTTCTACCATAATATCTTCCAATTCAGACTGCAGCCAGTAATACATCCCTGTAGTACTTTCTTCTTTCCTTAATTTTGCTAAATGATGCTGGGCTTTTCTAATCAGATTACCAAAAACTGAAGCTGGAGCTGATGAAGCAGTTCCATAATATCTATCGACAATTGTGGATTTAATTCCTGGTAATGCTTTTTTCTGAATAATTTCTATAACACTAAATAGACGACCACATAAATAAGCTGGATTATTCTCTTTTTTATTTAATTTTTCTTTCACTTTTATGCCCCCTTCAGGATGAGAATTAAAATACATTTTTAACAAAGAAGCTCTTGGTCTAGTTACGCGAAACTCAACATCTGCTTTTATTCGTTTAACTGTATTAAATAAAACCGCCTCTACCAGCGAATTTCCTTTAATAGCATATGAAGCTAAAGATTCTGCCACTATTGGTTTAATATCATCGAATTTAAAAGCTGTCTGACTAACTAAACTATTTATCCCATAATATCTGTCTGATTTATTATCATCCAACTTCATTTCTCTAAAATAATTATTAATATTCTCTTCAACATTTTTAATGGTTGTACTTATCCAATCTCTTACTACAGTCCGGCTGTTATTTGCACTTAAAGCCAGACAGTAAAATTCTTCATCATCAATATAAGATTTTTTTCCACTTCTAAATGAGTTCAAAAAATCTCTAAGTTCATTTTCTTCTGGGTTTTCTAATAGTTCAAAACCATTAAACTCTAAATTATTTTTAGTCCAAAAGATATATAATATATCTCCTATTTTTAAACGATGATCTTTTTTTGCTATTAAATAATTTGCTGCTCTACCATATTGAGTAGCACAATCGAAACACACTGGAGCTATCCTTGATTCTTTTAAACCATATGATTCAAAAGATTCTACATTAGCTGAAATCAAGGGATTACCCCTGCCGTGCCCACCAATTCTACTTAGTTTTAATTTTTCTGTATGTCTATCTGCTATTGCTTTCTCATCTCCACAGACTAAGCATTCTGAAATCATATCTGTTCTATCCTTAGCAACTTCATTCTGCCTTTTCTGCCAGTAACTTCTTATTTCTTGACAATCTAAAAGATCTTCTCCATTTACTCGAAATGCCATCCAATCATTATCATCAATTTCTTCATAATTTTCTAATTGAGATATATTATAATTATCAAGAAAATCTAGTACTGCTTTTACTTTATTCGAATTTGTCGACTCATAACAATTATCAGTCAACTCATAGAAGGATTTTTTTAATTTTTTCTGCCTATTTGACAATTCTTTTCCCTCTGTATTACCGAAAATATATTTAGCTTTATCTCCAAATAAAATTGGTCGTACAGCTCGTCCAGATCTTCCAATTAAATTTTCTGCGAATAAATATATTTTACCTTCATCACTCACATCAGTAAACCCCATTAATTCTCCAGCTTCATTAATTTCAATTAACCAATCTAAAGATTTTTTTGTGAAATGAAGTGGAGGAAAATCTTCAACTGTTTCTGCAAATTCACACAATTTTTCTAATATCATTATTTATTCCTCCAGACTTCTTTATACTTTTCTACAGGAACATTCAGCACACCATTATTTAGTTCTGCATTGAAAAAAACAGGTTTTGCTCTCTCATCATCAATATTATAATTTAAATCAAATAGCATTCTTCCTAATTGGTCAGTATAATCAATAGCTGTTTCAGAACCATCTACTGGAGCAAAAAAAGCTGCAAATTCTCTATTACCTAAAAAAGGTCTTTTATAACAGCTTCCATTATTTACTCTCCTTCTAAACTGATCTCGATATTTGGCAGGATGTTCATTTTTAGCATGCTTTTTTAGTCTGACATTTGCCTCAATTATATAACTCACATCTCTTAAAGCTAGAGTGTTCCTTTGGGTTCTATCTTTATCAGCATAATAATGGTCATGATCTTTCTTTTTCATCCACTGCTTTACACTTCCAGGTGATATTTTGCTTTTTACTTCATTTCTCCTTATAGAAATATGTCTGATTGGATTTAAAACTTGTATTTTTTGAATCACCCAATCAAATTCAGGTTTCCAAAAAATTGACGACAATATCCCACGAGCTGCGGATGGAGTCATTACTTGATAACTGACTCTTTCAACTTTCATATCTGGCCTGGTAAAACAGGCCAATTCTCCCCAGACTTTTACTTTTACAGGATCAAATTTAAAATCTTCCAAACTTTTTCACCTCCTTTATAGAATTATTGTACATAATCATTAAAATCATACCCATCTAATATTATTCCTTCTTTTGTATCATACTTTCCAGTCCAGACATAAACCTCTTCCAGCAGTTCGTAAAGCATACCCTCTTTTAATAAATCATTTACTTTATATTTTCTAATCGAAATAATATAAGGTTGTAATTTGCGCCATTCCTCTCGACTGATGAATTCTTTATCTCTGATGATATTTAAATTAACCGGCAGTTGATCAACTATATCATTATTTTCAATAATAACATTTACTGTATCATCAGGAATGATTTTAAATTGTCTACTTACTTCGCGAAACTTAAAACTTTTTCTTGATTCATTAATTTTCTTTTTATCTAAATTCACATCTTTATATAATGTATCAAAATAATCCAGAAAAATTTCTGCTGTCAATAATTGTTCCGGATCATTTAAAAATAATTTGCTTTTTTCAGTAGCAGTTTTATAAATTCCCTTTGGTAACTTATTTTCTTGGGGAGTAAAGACAATTACTTTCCCTTTTTTTAGTTTATTTTCTCTATTACATCTTCCAGCAGCCTGCACAATACTGTCAAGTGGAGCCATTGCTCTTAAAACCAGTGGAAAATCAATATCAACTCCTGCTTCTATTAATTGAGTAGAAATCAAGTAACAACTTTCATTATTATCTAATTTTTCTTTCACCTCATTTAAAATAATTTTGCGATGTGCAGAACACATATAAGTTGATAGATGATAAACATTTTCTGCTTTTTTACTTAATCTAGAATAAAGCTCTTTAGTATCATCTTTTGTATTTACTACAGTTAGTGCCTGTTCTTCTTCTAACATTAGTTCAGCTACCTGATTCCAGCTTAATTTCTTTTCAATATAAGTTAGATCATATTCAACTCTTGCTAAATTTCGAAATAAATTATCAGTGTCTGGAACAAGTTCTTCTATATTTTTTATACCATTAAAATTATCTCTATCTCCAAAAGCTGGCTGAGTAGCTGTTGAAAATACAATTGAAGAATTATAATTTTTTACTAATTGTTTTAAAACCTGTAAAATTGAATTTAAATACTCAGGTGGTAAAGTTTGAACTTCATCAAATATAATTACTGAATTTGCTAGATTATGCAATTTTCTTAACTTGCTTGTCTTATGTGAAAATAAACTTTCAAAAAATTGAACAGAAGTTGTCACAACTACTGGCATATCCCAATTTTCAGTTGCCAATTTAATTTTTTCTTTATTATATTTTTCTTCATTTTCGTTAAAATCAAAATTAGAGTGATGCTCTAAAATATTTTCTTCTCCTAAAATTTCTTTATAAGTTTTAGCAGTTTGTTCAATAATATTGGTATATGGTATAACAACAATAACTCTATCCATATTATTAAATTTTGCATGTTTTAATGCAAATCCTAAACCGGTTCTAGTCTTTCCTCCCCCTGTAGGGACTGTTAAACTAAAAAAATTATTCTTCTGTGCTGCTTTATTTAATACTGATTGATAAATATTATTTCTAAAATTATTTAATTTACTATCTTCAGCCTCTTTCATTAATTTATTTTGATTTTCACTGAATTTCTTCCATAATTTTTTAATATCATAATTATTTATATTTCTTAAAGAATATTTATTTAAATCAAAATGTTTTTCTGTATCTAAATAATCTGCATCCACTAAAGAAGAAAACATCATTCTCATTAAGAATTCTAATTCTAAGGGATCATTTTTAATATCAAAATTTATATTTTCATTTTCTTTATAATCTAATTTAATATTATTACTAAAATTATTTATACTACTTTTTACAAAATCTTTATTTGCCTTTTCTTTTAGGCTGTTTTTTAAATCTGAAAGATTATGTAACCCTGAATGATGTCCAGCAATAAAAAAGGGTAATATGTTTGAAAACTTAATTGATTTATTATTTTTAGCAAATATTGCTCCTACAATAGCGTGCTCCACTCCTGAAGAATTATTTTTTAAATAGTCCTGAAATTGATCACTATACTTTCCTAAATCATGTAATAAGCCACTGATATATGCTAAATCCCCCATAGACCATTTATCCGCAAATTTCTTAGCTTTATTTGCAGTACCATAAATATGATCTTTTAAATCATGAGTTTCTCCTTTATTATTTTCTGTATGAGCAATAAATTTTTCCACTATTACACCTCAAATTTCATCTTACCATCCCTCACTGACAACCCTATGTCGCAAACATCAGTTTTTCTTATAAGTTTTTATCATTTTTTCTAATTCCTGCCTCATTTCTTCTCTCAAATCAATAGGTTTCAGCACCTCTGCCTCTGCTCCATAACCTAAAATCCACTTTTTTATCTCTTCTCGGCTGCCGGTTTTAACCTTAAAGATAATTTTATTTTCTTTTAATTCCTCAATCTCCTGCTTATCACTCCAGTGGTATTCGGGGACAAAACGAGCTGCTCTACCGCTAAATTTAACTTCAACTTCCATCTCTTCTTTGCCTTGCTCTACTCCCCAGGCATTATCCAGCTCCTCAGCCAGAGAAAAATCATCTGGCAGTACAAAATCTTCTGCTGTAATTTTTATATTCTTTATTCTATCAATCCGGAATATTCTAGTTTCCTCCCGCAAATGACAGAAGGCATACAGATAGGGAGCACCATTATTGAAAAATAAATTATAGGGATCTAATTTTCTTTCAGTTGTCTGATCACTGCTCATTGAATAATAGTTAACTAAAATTCTATTCTCATTATTTATTGCTTTTTTGAGCTGTTCAAACTTCTGCTGATGTTCTTCCAGATCAACAAAGGGATCGGAAATAATCTCATAATTTTTTATGTAGCTGCCCATGCTGTTTTTTAAAAACTCAGGCAGTGAATTATAAACTTTGGCCAGTCCTGATTCTAATTCCTTTTTCATTGGAAAACTTCGATTTTGATATTCTTTTGCAGCCAGCAAAACTGCTTCGGTTTCTTTTTGGTCAAGATTAGGAGCTTTAAATCTAAAATTATCTAAAATCTTATATTCTTTAAGATGCTTATCATAATAGATTGGCACCCCCAGTTCCTCCATTATCTTTTTATCCCGATGAAAAGTCCTCTCTGAAATACTAAAGTATTTTGCAAAATCTTTAGCTTCCCAGTGTTTATATGGTTCATTTAAGAGCATGATAGTCTTAATTATTCTAAATATCCTATTTTTGTCAGCCATCTTTACACCTCTTATCAAAATATTTTGTCAAATTATGTCGTAAAAATTAGTTTGCAAATACTTATTTTTCCTTTATATAATTAATTCGTGATTTAAGAGAACAATCCTTCAAATAATAAACTTTAAAAGAAAAACCTGCTGGATTTGCACCAACAGGTAGATAATATAAAATAAATTTCCAATTATAATGATTTATTCATTTTCTGATTCAATATAAACTTTTTTCCCGGAAAATACAACTGCTAGATTAATAATTTTCTCTACTCCAGAAGCTTTTAACTCTACACCATAATCTTTATCTATTATTTGTCCTATAGCCTGTTTGGCAGCTTTTTTCAATTCAGCCTCAGTATTATCTCTGGCAACTTTAAACTCAATGACAATTCCAAATCTTTTTTTATTTTGAGGAATAATCAATATATCTGCTCTTCCGGTTCCCGTTTCAGTATTTGATTTTATTCTATAATGTTCACTTAGGTTGACCAGCAGCCCCAGGACAAAAGCGTGATAAAAGTTTTCAGAATTATTTTTACCTACATCAAAATAACTGAATGTTGATTCCACAATGTATTGAAATTGTTCTTTAAAATCATCAATTTCTCCATTAATCAAGCTAACTATACTTTCTTCCAGATCACTATAGTGAAGATCTGTCTGCTCAAACCAACCCATTATTATTTCATGATAAAAATTTTCTACTTCCAAATTTGGTATTTTTAATTCTGCAGCAGGATTACGCTGTTGACTATAATCAATATTGACCACTTTTAAATAACCACTTAATAAAAGCAGATTCCAGATACTTCCTTCATTTATTATTTTTTTATTTTCAATATCTTTAAAATTACTATCTGTATTAATTTCAATATCTTTTATACTGGTTTCTATTAGAAGTCTCTGCATTTTTATTTTGAAATCGCTGTTGCTTTTGACAAGCATTTCCCTGATTAAATCATTACTGCTGCTATTTGTCCAGTAAGATTTAAGCTGATCATTAGCCAGATAATTTAAAATTGACCAGGGATTATATATATCTATGTTATTGCCAATACGGTAACCATTATACCACTGTCTGACTTTATTTATTTCTGAATCTTTATTATAATATTTCAGTAAAGTTAGTACTTCATCTTCTGTAAAACCAAAAAATTGAGAGTATGATTTATCGATTATTGAAGAAACCCTGAGATTATTAAAACCAGAAAAAATACTTTCCTTTGCTACCCTATAAATACCAGTTATTATACCGGTATTTAAATATTGGTTATCTTTAAAAGCTGATGACAGCAGCATTCTCATAAATTCAATAATTTCTTCATAATAATTATTTAAATAAGAATAATTTATTGGAGTATCATATTCGTCAAGTAAAATTATTACTTCCTGATTATAATGTTTAAAAAGCAACTTACTTAGAAGCTCAATGCTGGAAGAATAACGGATATAACCAGCTTCTTCGGTCATGATTTCTTTAAAATGTTTTTTATCTATTTCTAAAATTTGATCAGAATTCAAAAGATATTGATGTCGTTTAAACTCTTCACTAATTACCATTTTTATTTTCTGATAACAGTGATCAAAGTTGTTAAGTTTAATATCTTTAAATGTTAAGTTTATTACCGGATATTTTCCCTGTTCATCTAAATAAGATTGAGCTTGATCCATAATCTTCATGTTTTCAAATAGATAACTGTAATCTTCATCATTTTTTTCAAAATAATATTTAAGTATAGAAAGATTTAAAGATTTGCCAAAACGACGCGGCCTGGTAATTAATTTAACTTCAGAAATATCATCTATAATTTCTTTAATTAAAAGACTTTTATCAACAAAATATGCATTTTTATCAATTAATTTTTTAAAATCACTTAAACCTACTGGTAATTTTTTTAAGTCTTCCATCAATTCGCCTCCTTTAAATCTTGTTTTAATTATATCACAGCTTCCTTAAAAGCAAAAGGAACCGACAAAGATGCCGGTTCCTGAATAGTATCTTATTTATTTTCTACAAACTGAATTTTTAAACCATTTGGATCAAGCACATAAAAGAACTCAATTTGAGGATTGGGAGAGATTGGTCCACTGTGAATTTCAATTGCTTTTTCTTGTAGAAATTTCAACTTTTCCTCAACTGAGTCAACTGCAAATCCAAGTGAAATATCTGATCCAATATTTACTTCTTCTTTATCCTGATCATTAATCAATTCTATTTCAGTGTCACCTTTGACAGCTGCCAGAAATGCTATTTCTCTATCCGGGCCAGCTTCAAATCGTCTCTGAACTTCTAAACCAACTATGTTCTCATAAAAATCAATTGATTTTTCTAAATCCTTAACTTTAATGGTTGTCCATAAATAACTCATTTTTAGCCTCCAATTTAATTTTCTATTAATTGACAAGTACCCGGTACCAAAAGCCGGTACCTAAAGTTTTTTGTTTAGTTTCTCAACAATTTCTTCGACCTGGATCCTGCTGATTGCACCTTCAGAAAACATGGCCAGTGACCTTAAAGGCATGTATTTAAACATTGCTTCCATCATCTCATCATCTCTGCCTTCAAGTCTCTCCATTAACTCTGTTCCCTTAAGATATTCTTCCAGCAGCTGATTAAAGTATTTCTCAGCTTCTGGATCAGAAATAATATCACCTATATTAGTATTAATTGTATATTCATCATACAGCTCAACTGTTGACTCAACTTTAATCTTTTCTTTAAGTCTGATATCTCGCGAAGAACTTCCAATTAAAATTTCATAATCTCCACTTTCCACATACCAGTCATCAATTTCAGTATTATAATAAGCAAAGGCTCTTTTACCGAGTTCAAATTCTACAATTTTTTCCTGACCGGGCTCCAATTCCACTTTGATAAATTCCTTTAATTCTTTTGTCGGCTTAATTACAGTACTCTCCGGATCTGCTACATAAAGTTGCACGATCTCCTTACCATAAAGTTTGCCTGTATTTTTTACTTTTAGTCTTAGTTTTAGAGTTTCCTGATCTGTAATCTTTTCTTTGTCAATCTTTAAATCACTGTATTCAAAATCAGTATAGCTTAAACCAAAACCAAATGGAAAAAGCGGCTTGACTTCTTTACTGTCATAATAACGATAACCAACAAAAATACCCTCACGATATTCTACCTTATCCTTTTCTCCCGGAAAAAACAGATAAGAAGGATTATCACTTAATTTTTGAGGAAATGTTTCTGCCAGTTTTCCGGAAGGATTTACTCGACCAAATAAAATATCAGCTGTAGCTCCTCCACCTGCCTGTCCTGTTAAATATCCTTCTAAAACAGCTTTAACTCTATTTAACCAGGGCATTGTAACCGGGGAACCATTACTTAAAACCACAATTATATTTTCATTTATATCTGATAACTCATTGATTAAATGATTCTGATTAGGAGGCATCTCCAGGGTATCACGATCATAACCTTCTGACTCGTAGCGATCTGGTAGGCCAGCAAAAACAACCACTTTATCTACTTTTTCTGCCAGTTCTTTTGCCTTAGCAATTAACTCACTATCATTATGATCGTCATCTATCAAATAGCCCTCAGCATAGGGAAGTTCTCCCTGACTGTATTTCTTTAATTCAGAGTAGGCAGTATCAACCTGATAGGGATTAATATGAGAGCTTCCACCTCCCTGAAAGCGCGGCTTTCTGGCAAAGGCTCCAACAATACCCAGACTTTGCTTTTCAGATAATGGTAAAATATTATCTTCATTTTTAAGTAAAACCATCGAATCAGCTGCAATTTCCCGGGCCAGTTTATGGTGCTTCTTTTTATCATAGTCTAAATCATCTCTGGATTCTTCTACAGCTTTAAAGACAATTTTTAAAATTCTCTCTGCAGCTCGATTAAGACTTTCTTTACTTAGAGTCCCTGCTTCAACCGCATCAACTATAGCTTTCTTACCATCACCGTGACTGGAAGGCATTTCGAGTTCTAATCCTGCTTCTACACCCTGATCCCGATAATTAACTGCACCCCAGTCGGAAACTACAAAACCTTCGTGGCCCCATTCTTCTTTTAGAATATCTGTTAAAAGTCTTTTATGTTCTGAGGCATGGGTTCCGTTGACTCGATTATAGGCACACATTATTGTCCACGGTTGTGCTTCTTTAACTACTCTCTCAAAAGCTGATAAATATATTTCTCTTAAGGTGCGCTCATCAATCTCTGCATTAACTGTGAGACGCCTGTGTTCCTGATTATTTGCTGCAAAATGTTTGAGGGAAGTTCCGACCCCCAGGCTCTGAACTCCTTTAACATAATTTGCAGCCAGTTCTGAAGCTAAAAGTGGATCTTCAGAAAAATATTCAAAATTACGGCCGCAGAGAGGAGAACGTTTAATGTTCACTCCCGGACCTAAAAGTATATTTACATCTTCTGATTGACATTCTTCTCCTAAAGCTTCCCCCATTTTAGTCATTAAATCGCGATCCCAGGAACAGGCTAAAGCAGAGGCAGTTGGAAAACAAATTGCTTCAACACTTTCATTGATACCTACATGATCAGCATCTTTATCCTGTTTTCTTAGGCCATGAGGACCATCAGCCATCATAATTGCGGGGATATCAAGTCTTTCGATAGCTGCTGTCTTCCACCAGCTGGCACCGGAACAGATCTCTGCCTTTTCTTCAACAGTCATCTCTTTAAGTAAATTCTCTATTTTTTCATTCACAGTAAATTCTCCTTTCAGAAATTAAATAATTAAAGTTTTAGATTATCTCTCTTTTAATAATATTCGCGAAAACGATTTAATTACCTGTGTTCTTGCAGAAATTTTTCTGCAACTTCTGGAAAAAGAATATAAGATAAAATATCTTCTTCTCTATTGCTGACATCTTTTATCTCTGCTGCAGCTTTTTCGTATGCTGGCTCAAGATTATCAGCAGGACGATTTGTAATTACTTCTTCTTTATTTATAGTCTTTTCAATTAATTCAGGATTGATTTCACCAGGTGGTCTTCCGTACATCCCTCTTAAATAATTTTTGAATTCTTTGGAAACAAAACCGTATTTTTTCCCGGTTACAATATTAAAAACTGCCTGAGTGCCGACAATCTGACTGGTAGGAGTTACAAGTGGTGGATATCCGAGGTCTTTACGAACTTTAGGTATTTCTTCTAATATTTCTTCATAGCGGTCAAGCTGATTTTGTTCCCGCAGCTGGTTGCGCAGATTGGACAGCATTCCACCTGGAATCTGATTTGTAATTATCCGTGGATCAACCTCATAGGAGCCAAGATAATCCTGATACTTATTTCTAATTTCCCTGAAATATTCCCCAACTTCCTCCAGAGTTTTTGCACTTAATGAAGCATCGTATTTACTATTTTTAAGTACTGCAGCCATAGTTTCTGTCGTCGGCTGTGCTGTACCTGAACTAAAAGCAGAAATTGCTGTATCAATAATATCAACTCCAGCTTCCACTGCCTTTAAATATGTCATAAAAGCAAAACCGGCAGTATTATGGCTGTGAATTTCTACAGGTAAATTAATTTCTGACTTTAATTTTTTTACCAGGTCAAAGGCTTTAAAAGGAGTTAACAATCCAGCCATATCTTTGATGCAGAGAGAATCTATTCCTCTTTCAGCTAAAGTTTTTGCTTTTTTAACAAAAGTTTCACTGTTGTGGATAGGGCTTGTAGTATAAACTATTGATCCCTGAGCTTCTGCACCATATTTTTTTGTAAATTCTACCGCCTTTTCCATATTTCTAATATCATTTAAAGCATCAAAAATTCTGATCACATCAATTCCATTTTCAACTGATTTTTTGATAAATCTCTCTAATACATCATCAGGATAATGCTTATATCCCAGAATATTTTGACCTCTTAATAACATCTGCAGCTTAGTATTTTTAATCCCTTTCCTTATTTTCCGGAGCCGCTGCCAGGGATCCTCATTTAAAAAACGCATACAGCTGTCAAAGGTAGCTCCTCCCCATACTTCTAGCGCATAATAACCTGCCTGATCAAGCTTAGTTAAAATTGGCAAAATATCTTCAATTTTTAATCTGGTTGCAATCAAAGACTGCTGACCATCTCTTAAAACTGTTTCTGTAAATTTAACTGACATTTCTATAACCACCTAATTTATATATTTTTGAATAGCTTTTAATTTTAATGTTTATTTATGAAAATTACTTTTATTTTTAAAAAATTTTTCTTAAAAAAAGACAGTCCTTAATGAACTGCCTTTTAAAAATTTAGCTTATTTCTTTTCTTCAAGTCTCTGATATAAATCCATAAATTCCTTTGCCATATCTTTTAGCAAGATAGCTGTCATCAGATGATCCTGAGCGTGAGTGAGCAGTAAACTGCTTTCTACTTTATCTCCACCAGCTTCTCGATTAATTAATTCAGTCTGCTTTAGATGAGCCTTAATCAATTTATCATCTGCCTCTTCATAAACTACCTCTGCCTGTTCAGGTTCATTATTTTTTGCGTGTTTAACAGCTTCTAAAAATTTCTTTTTTACATCTCCACTTAAAGAAATAATTTCAATCAGATTCTCTTCTAATTCCATCAATATCCTCCTTGATCAACTATTAACCGAGTGCGATAAAAACCATCAGATAATGCAGTATTCCACCAGCTAAAATAAAGAAGTGGAATATCTCATGAAAACCAAAACTTGGTGAGATATCTGGTTTTTTAATTATATAAAATACTGCTCCAGCTGTAAATGATAGACCCCCGGCAAACATTAAAATTAAATTGGATGTGGGCATTGTCATAAATAACTGATGAAAAGCAAAAATTCCAACCCAACCCATTAATAGATAAATTATAGTATATAAAATCCTGGGGGTTTTAAAATACATAAATTTCAGGAAAAAGCCGCCTAAAACAAGACCCCACTGAATTCCGATAATTGTCCACTTTAACCAGCCTTCTAAATAAAGATAGGCAACAGGTGTATAAGAACCTGCAATCATCACAAATATTGCAAAGTGATCTAATTTACGCCAGATTGATTTTTCATTATCTTCTTTTTTAAAAGCATGATACAAAGAACTTGACAAAAATAAAAATGCTACTGAAACACCATATACTGCAGCTACAACTATTTTACCTGGACTTTCCAGTGCGCGAAAAATTAAAAGACCTAAGCCGATTAGAGCCAGTATGAATCCAACAAAATGAGAATAAAATGATACCCTTTCTTCTTTTCTCATTTTTAAAACCTCCATTCTCTCTACTTTCAATGATTATTTCATTATAAAATTATTATTTCAGCTAAGTCTTTTACAATTTAGCTTATCTATTTACATTATAACATTTATCAGCTCACAAAAAAACAAAAAGTCCAGATTAAATTATCTGGACTCAATAATTATTTCTTAATCTTGAACCTTTAATAGCAAGTGCCTTTCGATACTTTGCCACAGTTCGTCTTGAAATATCAAGTTCATATTCATTTTTGAAAATATCAACGATCTTAGTATCACTTAAAGGCTTACTTTTATCTTCATTTTTTATTAATTCAATGATTAGGGCTTTGATACTGACAGAAGAAAGATTATCAATACCGCTATTAAAAAACATTTTAAAAGGAACAGTGCCATGAGGAGTTTGAATATATTTATTAGTTGTAGCTCTACTAACTGTAGATTCGTGCATTTCTATATCCTCTGCTATCTCCCGCATTGTCATTGTATATAAATGCTTAAAACCATATTCAAAAAAGTCATACTGCTTATCCAGCACAGCCTTTAAAATTTTGATTATGGTGTTTTTTCGCTGTTCAATGCTTTTAATTAACCAGAGAGCTGCTTTATATTTTTTCTTTAAATACTCTTCTACCTCAGAATCACTGTTATTTTTTAAAAGTTTAAGATAATAAGAGCTAATTTGTAGATTGAAATTATTACTTTCATTAGAGATTATTTCATATCCGTTTTCATTTCTTTTGACAGTTAAATCTGCTTCAACATACTCTGCACATGGATTAACTGAATTTAAGGCTTCTTTTAAATCTAAACTTTGTATTTTTTTATATATTTTTTTAATTTCTTCAATCTTTTTTTCTGATTTTGAATCAAAAAATATTTGAGCAACTTCTTTAAATTCTAGACTTAGTTCTCCTTTATGATTTAAATTACCTACAATAAACTTACCTAACTCTAATTGATTATCACTTAAAACTTCAAAAAGTTGATTTTCTAAACTCTCACAAAATTTTGGGTTATAAGCAATAAAATTTTCATAATTGTAGGATTCATTTTTTATCCCACTATAAGTAGAGTTATTGTAAAAATTATCAATTTTATTTTCTAGTATTTCCAACAATGGATTTTCTTTTGCCTGTTCATTAATAAATTCTGTTAATTCTATACTATTATATTGAAGAATTTTTACTGCCATTTGTAATTGAGGAGTCATCACTAATTCCTGTTTTGCTTTTAAATCCAGATTAATATCTACCTGCATAAGTAAACTCCTTGCAAATTTAATTTTTTGAATTTTGAAAACAAAAATTTAAAATTTTTGAGCTGTCTGACTGTTAATCAGCAGCTCTAAAATATTTATCAGCTTAGAAATATCAATTAAATTATTCAGCTAACTCAAGAGCTATTTCCATCATATCAGTAAATGTTTTTTCTCTTTCTTCAGATGTAGTTTCTTCTCCAGTTACTAAAGAATCACTTACAGTTAAAATGCTTAAAGCATCTACACCATACTTAGCTGCCAGAGTAAATAACTCAGCTGATTCCATTTCTACACCTAAAACACCATATTCTTTCCACTTTTTCCAGGCTTCTTTGTCATCATTATAAAAGGCATCTGAGCTTAAAATTGTACCAACTTTTACCTCGGTATCTTTTTCTTCTGCTACCTGATAGGCCTTTGATAAAAGCTTAAAACTTGCTGCTGCAGCAAAATCTTTGCCATCAAAACGCATTTTATTCAAATTAGAATTACTGCAGGCCGCTTTAGCAAGTATTACATCTCTTACTTGAGCTGCCTCATTAAAGGAACCACAGGATCCAACCCTAATTAGATTTTTAACTCCATAATCTCTAATTAATTCATTAACATAAATTGAAAGAGAAGGCATTCCCATACCTGTTCCCTGAGTTGAAACGCTTTTTCCTTTATAGGTTCCTGTAAATCCATACATTCCTCTTACATCATTATATTGGGTTACATCTTCTAAATAATTTTCTGCAATAAATTTAGCTCTTAACGGATCACCCGGCAGCAGAATTGTTTCTGCGATTTCTCCCTTTTTTGCACCAATGTGTACACTCATAAATATGACCTCCTATATATTTTCCCATATTTTCAGTTCTAATTCTTATTATAATATATTTTAAGAAAAATGACAAAAAACCTGTCCCAAATACGAAAAACCACCCGGGAAGGGTGGTTTAATTATTATTTATTTAAGGGTTATATAATTATTTGCTTATTAGTTTAAGTTTTAATTATTATTTTAGCCTAACTGGCTTTTTAAAATTCTTAGTAATTGCCTAAGTTTTTAAAAGCATTTAGCTTTGCTTGATTATCTTTAGATTCAAGCTTAGCCTCTTTCATGAATTTGTACATGCTATTAAACATATGCAATCATCCTTTCTTATAAAGTTATTTTAATTATAATGTGATTGACTTATATTTTTAAAATATAATTGTCTTTTAGATAAAACAGTTTTTAGTACTGATTTAAGTTAGCACAAGAATCATGTCTGAGCTGCTTCTCTTTAACTGAGCGAACATTGCTCTCGATTCTTCTACCCTCACTATTAGTTGCTTTAATGAATGTGAATAAAGAATTCAACATTATCAAATCACCCTTTCTTATAGTCTTATTATTGTTAATTAATTATAAGTGATTTACTTATATTTCTCTTATATTAATTTCATTATACACTTTTTAAATTACTTGTCAAGTGTTTTGTTAAAGTCTAAATTTACAGACTTTTTATTAAATTTTACCAGAGGTGATGTACACTATCTCTGATATATTCATCATAAATTTCGTCAACTCTTTCCATTACCTCATCAGAAAGATTATCTGCTTCAGAGGCAGCTGCATTATCTTTTACCTGCCATGGTTTTTTACCACCAGGAATTACACAGCTAACGGCATCGTGCATTAAAATCCACTTGAGAGCAAACTGGGCCATAGTTAAACCTGCCGGTTTGATTTTTTCTAATTCATCAACAGCCTTTAAGCCAAGCTCATAATCTACACCAGAAAAAGTTTCACCTTTATCAAATGCTTCACCATCACGGTTAAAATTGCGGTGATCATTTTCAGCAAAGGTTGAATCCTTAGAGAATTTACCTGTTAAGAGTCCACTTGCCAGAGGAACTCTACAAATAACTCCTACATCTTTTTCTTTAGCCTTTGCTAAAAATTCATCAGCAGGTTTGTGTCTGAACATATTGAAGATAATCTGTACAGTGGCTACATTTTCATATTCAAGGGCTTTCATAGCCTCTTCTACCTTTTCTACACTTACACCATAGTTTTTAATTTTACCCGCCTCGACCATCTCTTCTAAAATCTCAAATACCTCTTCCTGATCATAAACTTCAGTTGGCGGACAGTGCAGCTGCAGCAGATCAATAGTATCTACATCTAAATTTTTAAGGCTGCGGTCCACAAATTTGTTTAAATTTTCCTTATTATAGCCTTCTGCACTATGAGGATTAAGTCTTCTCCCAGCCTTAGTAGCTATATGTATCTCCTCATCAGTTTCTTTTCTCAATTTAGCCATCAGGCGCTCACTGCGACCATCTCCATAAACATCAGCAGTATCAAAAAAGTTAATTCCCTGATCTACAGCCTCTCTTAAAGCTGCCATTGACTGTTCATCTTCTACGTCTCCCCAGGTTCCGCCAATTGCCCAGCCACCAAAAGAAACTTCTGATACTTCATAACCTGTTTTTCCTAATTTTCTATAATTCATAACTTCTACCTCCTTGAATTTTGAGAATATAATTAATTAATAAAACAAAGTTTATTTAAGTTCTAAATTATCTAAATATATTATATCACTTCTTTAGATATATTTAAAGATTATGATATTTAATAAAAAAAGAACACCCCTTTATAATAAGAAGTGTTCTTTTAAGTTTCATAATTATTACTATTATTAATTATAATATTCATTATATTCTTATTTCCTAAAAGTTCATATAACTACTGTTTTCATTACGATATTCTTCTTTAGCTTTTCTAAGGTTGTTTTCTATTCTCTGCCCCTCAGAACTTACCTCATTAAAGAATCTTTTCATTGTTTTAAACATTATACATCACCCTTTCTTATAGTCTTATTATTGTAAATTTATTATAAGTGATTTTCTTATAATGTAATTATACAGTAATGATATTAATTGTCAAGAATAATTACTAATTTAAATAAAATTGTATTTCATTTTACATAAATATTCTTCCAAACAGCTAATATATAAAATAATTATTATTATTAAAATAAATTTTTAAATTACTCTATTATACTGAGCCATATATAAATCATGGTAATGACCCTCTTTAGCCATTAATTCCTCATGACTTCCAGTTTCAATAATTTCTCCTTCTTCTAAAACCATAATCCGGTCTGCATTTCTAATGGTAGAAAGACGGTGAGCTATAACAAAAGAAGTCCTTCCTTCTAATACAGCCTGTGTTGCCTTTTGGATTAAAATTTCAGTTTGAGTGTCAATACTTGAAGTTGCTTCATCCAGAATTAATATTTTAGGATCAGAAAGAATTGTTCTGGCAAATGAAATTAACTGCCGCTGACCAACCGATAATCTTGATCCACGCTCATTAACCTCAGTATCATAGCCATTTTCCATTTCTCTAATAAATTCATCAGCATAAACCATTTTAGCTGCTCTCTCTATATCCTCACGGCTGGCTTCTAAATTACCATAGCGAATATTATCGGCTATAGAGCCGGAGAAAATAAAGGTATCCTGCATCATAACTCCAATTTGTTTTCTTAAAGATTCAATTTTTACATTCTGAATATCCAAATCATCAATTAAGATACTACCCTGATCAATATCATAAAAACGGGTCATTAAATTAATAATTGTACTCTTTCCAGCTCCTGTTGCACCCACAAAGGCAATTGTTTCTCCTGGTTCAACTTCAAAGTTCATATCATTAAGAATAATTTCTCCATCTTCTTCATAGCTAAAAGTAACATTTTTAAATTCTACTTTCCCTTTAATTTCTGGCATTTCTTTAGCCCCGGATGAATCTACAATATCTGGTTCAGTATCCAGCACATCAAAGATTCTTTCGGCAGCTGAATTAGCAACTAAAACCTGATTATAAAAATTACTGATATTAATTATAGGCTGCCATAAACGCCAGATATACTGAAGTAATGCAACCAAAGTACCGATGGTAACCAAACCTGCATTTAAATCTCTAATCCCAACTAAATACATAATAATTACACTTATAGTATTTATCAAAAGTACAATTGGAAAAATACCATGAGACATCATTACTGTTTTCATCCAGTTGCTGACATAATCATCCTGCAGATCTTTAAAAATATTACTATTTTTGTCTTCTCTAACAAAAGCCTGAGTGATCTGCATTCCGGTTAAACTTTCATGTATATAAGCATTCATATTAGACCGTTTCTTTTGCACTCTACGCCAGCCAATTCTAATCTTCTTTTTTAGTAAGAAAATCAAAAAGATCAGTACTGGCATGACAGTGATCGAAATTAAGGTTAACCTTAAATCAAGATTGAGCATAATCACTAAAATTGCCAGAAAGCGAAATGTATCAGTTATTATGTTAATCAAACCATTTTCCAGTAAGTTCTGCAGTGAATTAACATTATTCATTACCCGAACTATAATTTTTCCAGCTGGAATTGAATCAAAATAGCTAAAGGATAATTTCTGTATATGTTGAAATAAATCCTGCCTAATATTACGTACTACTTTATGTCCCACCTTGCTCATTATTAAAACTCTAAAACGAACAGCAAATCCATTAACAGCAAGCAGTCCCAGATAGACCAGAGAAATCATAGTAAGTCCAGAATAATCGCCAGCTGTAATGTAATTATCAATTGCAACCTTGGTTAAATACGGACCTAAAAGATCTGCAAAGGCGGCCATGGCCATTAAAAATAGTGAAAAAGCAACTTTATATTTATATGGTTTTAAATATGAAAGTACTCTTTTTATATTATTTGGATCTAAATTTTCCATTTCTTCATCTTCAAAATATCGATTATAGGCCATTTAGTTCACCCACCTTTCTTCAATTTCTGCTTCATCTATTACTTCTTTATACTGTTCCTTAAACATTGTATAATAATGTCCTTTATTATTGATTAATTCTTCGTGAGTACCTCGTTCTATAATTTCTCCATGATCAAGAATAATTATTTGATCTGCATTTCTAACAGAAGAAATACGATGAGCAATTAAAAAGAGGGTACTTCTCTCATCCATTCCCTCTAAAGCCTGCTGGATCTGATGTTCAGTCTCCATATCAACAGCAGAAGTTGCATCATCAAGAATTAGGATTGGACTTTCTTCAACAATTGCTCTGGCTAGTGAAACTCTCTGCTTTTGTCCACCGGAAAGTCCCATTCCTCTTTCACCAATAACTTCTTCAAAACCAGCTTCCATATCTTCAATAAAATTGCGGGCACTGCTTATTTCTGCAGCTCGTTTTATTTTCTCTAAATCAAGTCCGGGCTGACCATAAGCTATATTATTGGAAATTGTTTCAGAAAAAAGGAATACATCCTGCATTACTATTGAAACCTGTTTTCTTAAATTTTGTAGATCATAATCTCTATTATCAACACCATCTATTAATATTTGTCCCTTAGTTGCCTCATAGTAGCGGGGAATTAAATTGATTAATGATGATTTACCACTACCGGTTGCTCCCATAATAGCAACAGTTTCTCCTGGCTTAGCATGGAAGGAGACATCCTTTAAAATATCTTCATCTCCATAACTTAGTGAAACATTTTTAAATTCAACTTCACCTTTAATTCTATCCACTTTTATTGCCTTATCTTTATTTTTGATTTCAGGCTCAGTCTCCAGGATATTAAAGATTCTCTCAGCAGAGGCACTTGTTCTGGAAAACATATTAACTATATGTCCAATCATCCGCATTGGCATAATTAACATCCAGAGATACGAATTAAACTGCATCCAGACACCAAGAGTGATTTCTCCCTGGATTACAAGGCGACCACCATAAAATAACAGCAGCACCGTGCTTGTTCCACCTAGAAACTCCATAATTGGAAAGTATTTAGACCAGATTTTTGCTGCACTATAATTTTTAGTAAAATAGTTATGATTCTCTTCATCAAATTTCTCCATCTCATAACACTGTTGATGGAAGGCTTTAACGATTCTAATACCTGAAATATTTTCCTGTACAGTTGAGTTAAGATCAGAATATTGACGCCTTACCTGGCGAAAAATTGGTTTAATTCTGACCCCAAGCCTGTAAGCAAAAAATCCAATTAGAGGACTTAAAGCAAGTGACACTAATGAAAGCTTTAAACTTTCAGGTATCAAAACTGCCATAACAAAGACTATGTAAAAAATTGCACGTGTAAACTGGATCATACCATCTGCAAAAAGCATTCTCACTGCTTCCATATCACCTGTCATTCTGGACATTAATTCACCGGTTCGATTATTGTTAAAAAAGTTAAATGATAGCTTCTGCAGGTGATCATAAAGATCCTGTTTTAAATCGCGAAGTAGATTTTGAGATAGACTTTCTGCAAAAAATCTCTGCACCATTATTGCTGCTGCTCTAAGCAGGTTAGCACCTATATAGGCAACCAAAAAGCCAGCCAGCAATTCCATTTTTTGAGCATTTATAACATCATCAATTATTCTTCTGTTTAAATAACCAGGAATCATAGAAAAAACTACATTTAGAATAATAAAAAATATAGCTCCAAAAAAGAATAATTTATATTCCCGAAGATAATTCCATAATTTTTTTAATTCTGCCATTTATATCTCTCCTAAAAAAACAAATTGGTAACTAAACTTATAAATCATTAAAAAATCTATAATGTCGATCTCTTATTCCAGGTAAACCCTCATGCCCATAATCAGGATAAATAACTATATCTTTTTTCGCTTCAATTTTATTATAAACTGCAAATTGAGTAGAAGGTGGACAGACTGGATCAGCAATAGCGGTTGTCATTAATACCTCTGCTTCTATTCTATCTGCCAGATTCTGAATATCTATATAGGATAATTTATTAAATATTTCTTCTTCCTTATTATGTAAAGGATTATATTTCCGGAAAAATTCTTTAATTTCTGCATAGGCGCTATTGTCGATATCTAACTGAGTTACTCTCTGATAGTCACTTAAAAATGGATAAACTGGAGCTGCTTTTTTGATTCGTGGTTCCAGTGCCGCACAGGCAACAGTCAAAGCTCCACCCTGAGAATAACCAAATACTCCAACTCGATCTTCAGCAATATTTTCCATATCCATTACAATTCCAGCCAGTTGGGCAGTATCTAGAAAAACATTTCGATAATATAATTTTTCGGGGGCATCTGCAAGACCTCTAATAATATGACCATTACGGGTATTACCCTTTACACCACCACTATCTTCCGAATAACCTGCACTCTGACCACGACAATCCATCCCAAAATATGAATAACCACGAGCTGCAAACTGTAATTTATCAGCCCAATCTTCAATTTCACAACCATAACCATGAAACTCGATTACTGCTGGCTGTTTTGTTTTAATATTTTTTGGTTTTATGTATTTAACATGGATCCTGGCATCATTAACCCCGGTGAAGTATAGATCATAACATTCAGCAAAATCGGTCTGGAAGGCTGAGTGTTTAATCTCTATTTCTGGATCAACTGCTTTCATTTCAGCCAGAGCTTCCTGCCAGTACTGCTCAAAATCATCAGATTTAGGACTGGAGCCCATATATTTTTTCATTTCTTTTAATGACATTTCAAAAAACATTTTCTATCTCCCCTTTTTTTAACAATTGTTAAAATAATTTAGAAACTACTAAATATTTCTTTAAAATTTTTATGACTTTCTTTAATAGTTAAATTTATCCTTACCTCTTAAGTTATCACTTTAAAATTTAAGTTGCAAGTCTATTTTAAAATTTAATTAATTTTTTTAAAACGATAAATAACAGGTCTAAGATAGACCTGTTATTTAATCTAATTCATCTATTATGATATAGATTAAATTTATCTTTTAAAAGGAAGTTAATCCAAAAAACATAAATTCCCATTATCAAAAGCAAGAAAATTGGCTTCCAGTATATTAGATAATATAAAGCAGGTAAAACACCAAGACATAAAATTGTTGTAATTAGATGTCTATTTGCAATAAAAAAAGCCATTTTAAAACTTCTCAGAATACTTAGATGATATCTAGCTAAAAGTGGATAAACAATTATACTTCCAGCCAGAAGTTCAAATAAAATAAAATATTGTACTGGAAGTAAAAATCTATTTAATGAAAGCATGTTCACACTTCTAATATTTACTAAAATCAAATAAAAAGCTAAAGCAAATACAGAAAAAATAATAATTCCCTGCTTAAAATTCAATTTAAAACTTTTCCAAAAATCTCTTACTAATTTATAGCTCTCTCCTCTTATTATTTTTCCGCTTACATAAAATAAAGCAATAGTTGCCGGCCCTATTGTTATTATTGCAATTGAAAAAACAAACCAAAGAATATTTAAAACTAATAAATTATAGATAATTTTAGATATTTTATAAATTGGACCATTAATATTAAATATGCCCATTTTCTCTCACCTCTACAAATTTATTTTATCTCTTCAATGCTTGTTTTTTGATCTTTATTTCTCTACCGGAATTATAATTTCTACTTCTGTTCCTTGATCAATTTTACTATCTAATTTTAAACCATATTCTTCTCCATAATTAAGTTTTATTCTTTTATTAATGTTTAAAATTCCAATCCCATGTTTTTTAAAGTCTTCAATTTCAATTTTTAAAACTCTATTTAAACTATTATTTAATAAATTTAATTTTTCTTCCTTAATACCTTTACCATTGTCTGAAATTAAGAATATAATATTTTTATCTTTAATTTCTGCTTTAATCACAATTTTACCACCATCAGTTTTAGATTCAAGCCCGTGATAAAAAGCATTTTCGACAATTGGTTGTAATAACATTTTTATTATTTTCTTATTTTTTATCTGTTTTTTGATATCTATTTCGTAGTCAATTCTTTCAGGAAATCTGAGCTTCATTATTCTTAAATAACTTTCTATAATTTCAATTTCTTCTTTTACTTTGACAAATCTATTTGATTTAATACTGTATCTAAAAATATCAGCCATAGCAGTTGAAATATTCATTATTTCTTGACTTTCATAAACCGCACCTATACTACGCATGCATTCTAAAGTGTTATATAAAAAATGGGGGTTAATCTGACTTTGCAGAGCAGATAATTCAGCTTTATGCCTAGAAATTTTTGTTTCATAAATTTGTGTTTGCATTTCAATTTCATGTTTTTTTAAGTTTTCAATTTTTTTTAGCATATTATTAGCATCTTCTACAATAATTCCTAATTCTCCATTGATATCTAAATTTATTCTTTGATTAGCTTTATTTTCTCCAATTAGATCCATACTTTTAGCAATTTTAATAACGGGTTTAGTTATATTTTGGTTAAGGATAAAACCAATCCCTAGAAGTAAAATAACAAAGGTTAGACTACTAAAAATAATCATCAATGGAAATTGCTTTAAATCTTCCGCAACTTTATTACGAGAAGTAAAGCCATAGATTCTCCAGTTAGCAAATTTTATTCTTTCATTTTGAACAATATATTCTGAATTCCGATTATAGTTTTCAAAAGCTTTACTATTATCAATTAAATTACTTTTTAAACTGGAAGTAATAAATCTATCATTTTCATCTGCAATAAAAAAAGTCGTATATTGATTAGCAGAACTATCTCTAATGCTTTTATTAATATTATTAGAGTCAATTCTAATAACAGCAGTTCCCAGTTTATTATTTTCATTTGAACTGCTATGTAAATCAAAAATTGGGTATAAATAAAAATGAATAATTTCCCCTTTATGTTCTATAATCTCAAACTGGCCTCTTGTCAAATTATTAAATTTCTCCCCTAAATCATTGACAACTTTTTGGTAAATAAAATAATCTAAATCTCCATAAAAATTTCTCCAGTTATTTTCTTTTACTAAAGCAGCAGCTCTAAATTCGGTATTGTTTTCCAAAAGATTATTTATAACATTTTCTACATATGGATGAACCTTAATTTTTTCTTCAATAGTGTCTGCTTTTAAAAAATCAATTAGATAAGTATTATAAGCAAATTTTTGTGTTCTATTTTCCACTTTATCTAAAGTCTGTTCGACAGCTGTTTTAGTTTGAAAGATTGTGGATTGAGAATAATCTTTGGCTCTATTTTCTATCACATTTTGGATACTCAAATAACTTACTGTTTGAAAAGATATGATGAAGAAAACAGCTACAGCAATCAAGCTAAATATTTTTCTCTTTAAAGTCATTTGTTTTATAATATTTTTCACCTCCTTTCTCAATCAATTTTACTATTTAATTTTTTTTAACTCCCATATTTTTGACTGAAAATCTCCTTTAAAAACTGTCCCATCAGGTTGAGCACCATTAAACTGTTTTGGTAGATCTATACCGATATACATTAATTCATCTCCACCATACAATTTACCATTGTTATTTATCTGATAGATCGCATTAGAATCTAAACCCTTAAGTTTTAAACGTCTAAAGGGGGCATTTGGTTCTGCCAGTACTTTGTAATAACCAACTAAAGCCTGATCTTTATTTTCAGAAATAACCATCCAGGCTGTATCTCCACTATTTGAAAATGGACTCAGCAAACGATAAAATTCACCCTGCTGAATTAAGTCTCTCTTATTTTTATAAAATTTAACCTGTTCTTTGACCTGTTTCTTTTCTTTTTTAGATAAATCACTGAGATCAAGTTCATAACCAAAATTACCAAAAAAAGCAGTTTCAGCCCTTGTTTTCAAAGGTGTAACTCTAGCAAGTTGATGATTTGGTACTGCAGATACATGAGCTCCAATTGACGACAATGGGTAAATGAAACTGGTGCCATATTGAATTTTTAATCTTTCTACAGCATCTGTATTATCACTTGTCCAGGTCTGAGGCATATAATAAAGCATTCCTGGGTCAAAACGGCCTCCACCACTGGCACAGCTTTCAAATAAAATTTCTGGAAATCTATTTCTAAGTTCTTCTAGAATTTCATATAGTCCTAAAATATAACGATGAGCCAGTTCTTGCTGGCGTTCTGAGTCTAATTTAGCTGATCCAATTTCAGTCATATTTCTATTCATATCCCATTTTACATAAGCAATATTGGCACTACTTAAGATATTTGTTAACATTTCTAAAATTTTTTCTCTCACTTCTTTTCGACTCAAATCTAAAACAAGCTGAGTTCTGGCTAAAGTTCTAGTTCTACTTTCTACATGAATACACCAATCAGGATATTCTTGATAAAGTTTACTTGCAGGAGATATCATTTCTGGTTCAAACCAGAGGCCAAATTTTAAACCTAAATTATTAATTTTTTCAGCTAAGGGTGCAAGTCCATTAGGTAACTTTGCCTGATCAACAAACCAGTCACCAAGTGAAGTTGTATCATCATTTCTATTTCCAAACCAACCATCATCCAGTACAAATAATTCAAGATCTAAATCAGCAGCAGTTTTAGCAATTTCAAGAATTTTATCTTCATTAAAATCAAAGTAAGTAGCTTCCCAATTATTTATTAAAACTGGTCTTTCTTTATCTCGAAACTTCCCTCTAACCAATCTTTCTCGATATAACTTATGATAAATCTGTGATAAATCATTTAAACCAGAATCACTATAACTCATTACTACTTCTGGAGTTTGGAAACTTTCTTCACTTTTTAAAAGCCAGTTGAAATCAAAATGATTTATTCCCATTAAGGCCCTGGCTTTATCAAAAGTATTAACCTGAACTCCAGCAAAAAAGTTACCACTGTAAACAAAAGAAAATCCATAAACCTCTCCCTGATTTTCATCAGTATTTTTTCGGGCCAGCATCATAAATGGGTTATGCTGTGCACTACTGGCACCTCTTGTACTTTCTACCGACTGCATTCCAGATATTAAAGATCTTCTCTTAATATGATTTTCTCTACTCCAACTTCCGGAAGTTGTAATTAAATCAAAATTAGAGTCTGCAAAATCTACAGACATACTAAATGCTCTTTTTAGTTCAATCTTCTTATCTGACTGGTTAATAAATTTAGCCGAACGTGTTATAGCATTATATTCATTATAAATACTATAGACTAACTCAACCTTTAATTCTGCCACCTCATCAAAAAGATTAATAATTAAACTATCTGCTTCTTTATCAGCTTCTACATATGTTGCCGGTAATCCCTTTAATTGATCTTTACCAGTTTTTATTTGATGTCCATTATATTTTAAATTACTAACTCTACTTCCATCTGCCAGCTCAACCTGATAGGCAGGCTGTCTAAAGTCGGAATGTCCATAGGCAGGATATTCCTGGGGTATATTATCGAGTAAAAATTCATTCTCTGCTTCCCCTTTTAAGTTTTCATCTCTTGTTTCTTTTCTTAATAAATGCGTATAATCAAGATCAGGATTAACTTTTTTACCCCAGTATAAGTGCAGCAGATGTCCGGTTTTTGCTACCTGAATAATATATGAGAATTTATCGTTATATAAATGAAAAATTTTATTCTGTTGATCAAATTTAATTGGCATTTTATTCTCTCCTTATTTTGTTATTTTAATTTTTTTCTAAACTCAGAAGCTGTTAAATCATGACATTTTTTAAAAACCTTATTAAAATAATAATAATCATTATATCCACTTCGAGCAGCTATTTCTTTTATACTCAATTTTTCTTTTTTTAATAATTCTTCCGCTTTTTCCATTCGTAAATCTGTTAAATATTCTGAAAAACTTTTGTCTAAGTATTTATTAAACAAATGACAAACATAATTTGAGTTAAAACCAAATTTTTGTGATAAGTTTTTCAAATAAAGTGTTTCTTTGAAATTTTTATTAATATATCTCAACATTTTTTTAAATTCTGGATTATCAATTTTTTTAAATTCAATATTTTCTTTTTTGGATGTTTTATTATTTCTTTTATTTAATTTATTATTAAGTGAATTTAATATAGAATCAGCTTTTTCTTGTTTAATTGGTTTGAGACAGTAATCAAATGCACCTTCTCTAATTGCTTCCTGGGCATAAGAAAATTCTGCATAGCCACTAATTATTACAAATTCACAACGGCAGTCTATTTTTCTGCTTTCTTTTATTAAATCAATGCCAGAATACTCTGGCATTTTAATATCAGTAAAAACTGCATCAACTTTATTGTTTTTTAAATATCTTAACACTTCTTTGGGATCAGTACTTGACATAGATACATTAAACCCCATTTGCTTGAAATTAAAAGTTTTTAATATTCCCTGTAATATCCACCATTCGTCATCAACAACTACAACCTGATACATTTTTACCCCCTTTTTCGATTAAATAAGCAGGAAAAATGGATACAAATAATAAATATCTGCATCCATCATTAAAATTATATATGATATAACTAGCTTTTTACAGCCCCTAAAGTTAAACCTGATAAAAAATAACGCTGCAGAAATGGATAAAGCATCATTATCGGAAACATTGTAGTTACAACACTGGCCATTTGTATTCCTTCTGAGAAAGTTTCAACATTTGCCATTGCAGCTGTATTTCCCTGAAGAAATTTACTCGCATCTTGAACAATATTCCTTAAAACAAGCTGTAAAGGCATTATATCTGGACTATTAATAAATAACATACCATGATACCATTCATTCCAGCGATTTACTCCATAATATAAAGATAATGTTGCAAGAATTGGTAAAGAAAGAGGTAAAATTATTTTAAACAAAATTATAAAATCATTTGCTCCATCAATTTTTGCTGATTCTTCTAAAGCATCTGGTATATCATTAAAGAAACTCCGTAATACAATCATATACATAATATTAAAACCCATTGGTAATACCATTACTAAAATATTATTTATTAGACCCAAATTTTTAATTAATAAATAATATGGTATTAAACCTCCTGAAAAAAACATTGTAAACAAAATTAGATAATTAATAAACTTACGTCCAGGTATATCTTTTGTTAAAGCATATGAAGTTAAAATTGTTATTAACATATTATATACCGTTCCAAGAAATGTTACTATTACTGTTGTTTTCATACCATTAATAAGCGTCTGATCATTAAAAACCTGTTTATATGCATCCAATGTAATTTCATCTGGCCAGAGCATAAAAGGACTTTCAGCATATACATGTTGAGGAACTAAAGAAACTAAAATAGCATTATAAAATGGATATAAAACAGCAAGCCCAAAAATCGTCAATAATATCAATATTATTATATCTACCACTGTAAATTTTCTCTTAGTCATCATATCAACTCCTATATAATACCTGATTTACCAAACTTTTTAGCTACAGTATTAGCAATCATTAAAAGCATAAAGTTTACTACACCATTAAATAATCCGACTGCTGTACTTACACCATAGTCTGGTGCCTGCTGAAAAGATATCCGATAAACATATGTAGAAATAATATCTCCTACATCATAGACTACTTCATTATAAAGATTAAATACCTGATTAAAACCCGCCACCATAATACTACCGACTGTCATGATGAACATTATCACAACTATATTCTGGATTCCCGGCCAGGTAATATATTTAATTTTATGCCAGCGATTTGCTCCATCAACAGTCGCTGCTTCATATAAAGTAGGATCAATACCTGCAATCGCAGCTAAATATAAAATTGTACTCCAGCCAGCTTCCTTCCATACCTCTGAATAAACCAGTAAATATCTAAAAATTCCTTTATTCATTAAAAAATTAATCTGTCCTAAACCTAAATTTTCTAAAAGACTATTTAAAGCACCAGTATTACCCAGAAAGTTAAATATTATACCAGATACAATTACCCAGGATAGAAAATGGGGAAAAGTATAAATAGTCTGCAAGAATCTTCTATATTTTTTCATCTTCAGTTCATTAATTAATAAAGCCAAAATTATACCTATAGGAAATCCTAAACCTAATTTCATTAAAGAAATGACAATGGTATTTTTAAAAGCTCGCCAAAATGCTGGCTCACTCCAAATATACAGAAAATTTTCTAAACCAATCCAGGGACTGCCTGTTATCCCCTCATTTATCATATACCTTTTAAATGCAAGTTGTATTCCATACATCGGAAAATATTTGAATACTAATAAAAAAGCTAAACCTGGAACTAACATTAGATAAATATATTTATGTTCAAAAATACTACTAAGTAAATTATTAATTTTAGCTTTCATAAAAATTTCACCCTCAATATTAGTTAATGATTTGTAGTCCAGGAGTTATAACTCCTGGACTAAAGAATCTTATTCTTTTAATAATTCTTGATTTAATTCTTCTAAAATTATATCAACAGTGTCTCTTTTAGAATCAATATATTCTTGCCATTTATTTTCTAATTCTTCCATGCTATTTGTTGATACAATTACATCACTAACTTCAGCCATCGTGTCTCCTAATCTAGAATTATATCTGGTATAATCATCTCCAGCAAACCAGGTTACTTCATATGGTTGAGGATTCACATAAACATCATCTTCTAATTTTCTTCTTAATATACTTTTTACATCATTTTTAATTTTATCAGCTAAATTAGGATTATTTAAGTCAAATTCATCATGCATTGTGGTTAATTGAAAAAATCTTACTCCTGTATCATAGGGATTAATTAAATTTCCGTCTTCATCTTTTTCCCAGAGTATTTCAACTTCATCGTTTTCGTCTATTTGATAATCTTTACCTTCAATACCTAAAGTAGAAAGTCGCTGTCCTTTTTTTCCAGCCATATAATTTTCAATTTCTAACCATCTAGCAAGTTTAGCATCAGACATCTCAGGATTATATATTGTTGCACTCCAGTGATCTAAAAGTTCCTCTGCAAAATAATTGCCTTTTGGACTCGTAACAAACATAGGGGAAACGTCGGCAAGTTCTACATTTTTATCGGCTGCAGTAATAGAATTCATTATTTCAGAATAAACTCCAACACTAATGTTATCAAAATATATTCCTAATTCTCCAGCAATGAATTTATTCTTAGCAGCATCATTGTTAGCAATCGGCTGATCTTCCCAAATTATTCCTTGATCATATAACTTTTTTGTTTCTTTTATTCCAGCAAGAAATTCTGGTTGAGCAGGCGCCCATACATACTCTCCATCTTTAACAGTATAAGTATTCATTTGATGAGTTTGTCTTAAACCTGCAAACCAGGGCCAAGCCCAACCAATACCACCTATACCAATAGTTTTTCTGTTTTCACCAGGGTTTTTTTCTATAAAAGCTTCAGCCATCTCTACCATTTCATCCCAGCTATACTCGTGATCTTTGTTAAAAAGACCAACCTCTTTAGCCCAATCAACTCGATAGATAAAGTTAAAAGTATCTACCAAAGGATCTCTCCAATCTACCGTTCCCATTGGTACTGGCATTGCATATAATTCTCCATTTATCTCCCAGTAATCGTCTGATTTTAATTTATCTCTGATTGCCTGTAAATTAGGATATTTATCACCAAATTTTGGAATAGGTTTATATGCTCCCTGACTTGCCCAATTGACATACTCAGTAAATTTATTCTGTAAATCAGTCCACATAACATCTGGCATATCACCAGAAGCAGTCCAAATTCTAACTCTTTCATCCCAATTTCCCCAGTTTACTGGTCTAAATTCAAAATCAACATTAAACTTTTCTTTAATTAAATCCAAACGAGGGTCTTCAAGTAGAGAATCTACATTCATTGTATTAATTACATAAGTGTACTCTTTTTCATAATTCTCTTCCTGGGCCATCACAGCAGTTGACATAAAAGAAACTAATAGTAGTGAAACTAATAATAATAAAACAATTTTTTTCTTCACTTTTTTCCTCCTGAGTTTAGTTTAGCTACCGGTAAGCTATTTGTGATTACTTATAAACTTATAATCTTGCCTGTTATTTAACTTAATATAATTATATATCAGAAAATTACAAATAAAAATGTAATAATCTCAAATGATTTTGTAATAAACTCAGATTTTTCTAAAAAAAGCAGAGCTATTAAACTCTGCCGTTTAGGATTCTTAATTTTCTACCCGTTTTAAACTAACATTATCAATATAAACATTTGGTTTTTCTAATCCAACATTAAATTCAATACGAGCATCAGGATCATCTGCTTCCTCCATAGTAAAAGTTCTTTTAATTGTCTTTTTATTATGGCTAATCTCAATTGAATCATCACCAAAATACATTAAATAATCTCCACCCTGCTCTCCAACTTTCACAAATAATTTTCGCTCAGAATCTGAATAAATGTCAAAAGTTAGGTTATACTTAATACCCTTTTCTAATTTTATATTAGAATGAATTAATTGAACATGATACTTTTCTTTACCAGGATTTTGAATATTAATTTTAGCTTTTCCCTTATCTGTTTTCAGTTCAGCTTTTGCTCCCTCATTTTCAAAAATATAGCTACTCCAACCAGTTAAGCCATCAGAAAAATCTCCATTACTTAGCAGATTGGTATTTGCAGCCGCTTTAAAGTGAGCAATTATTTTAATATCATCATTTGCATTTATTTTAATGGGATTCTGTTGACCATTAATATTTCCTGACCATTTAGTAAATTCAAAACCTTTATTTGCAACTGCTTCAAAGCAGACTTCCGTTCCTTTAACTACTCTATTATTAGTACTACTCTTAATTTTACCATTTCCTTTTGCCATTGTATAAATTTTAGCGATTTTTGTTTCTACTTTTTCAGTAATATAATAATCCATAATATTTGGTAGTTCAGATAAGGTTATTACATATTCACTATTATATACTTTTTTTAGATGTTCTATTGAATTATTATCTATAAGCCAATCAGAATGCCAGGTCATAAACCAAATCCAATCAATATTATCTTTTTTTGACAATTCTGGATCAGGCATTACTCCACATTCATGATAAGCTACTGGCTCTCCTAATCCTACTACATCTCGAACGGAGTTATACATTTTTTTCTGTGGTTTAGAATCAACATTGTAAGTGTCAGCACCACTTAGATCTACATATTTATCTCCAGGATACCAATCTTTATCAGCATTATCTGCAAAACCTAAAAACCAGATAAGATTATTTAAGCCTTTTTCTTCAGTAAAATAATTATACATAAATCTCCATAGTTTATTAAACTTCTCTGGTCCTCCTTTACTCCACCAGAACCAACTACCATTATGCTCATGCATTGGGCGCCAGATTATAGGAACATTAGCATTTTTTAATTGTTTTAAATAATTAGCAATTCTATCTAAATCTGAAATCATTGCTTTATATTCTTTTGTTCCTTCTGTTAAAACTTGATCAATGTTAATTTCTTTTTTGCTATTTTCATAACCTTCTCCAATCGTTGGTGCTCCCCAGTGCCACATAATTGTCGGGATTCCACCTTTTTGCCACCACTCAATTGCTCTATTAACAACATTTTGATTATCTTTTTCATGAATAAAATCTAGGCCTCTAATAGCTGGCTGCTTACCTGTGTGTTTATTAATATATTCCAGTTCATAATTAGGTCCATCCACCCAAGTAGACTCCATTTGTCCTGAGAGCATTTTATCTCCATTAATAGTATGAAGATAATTAAGTACTGCACGAACTTCTTTACTCGCTTCCGAATTGATAGGTTCAGTTCTAATAATTTTTGTTGGCTCAACTGCAATAACTGACGTACTAAAAAACATAATCAATAAGATAAGAGAAATAATAGTTAATTTATCCATTAGCTATTCCTTTCTTATGTTTGAGATTTTTATAATCTTGAACACTAAATATCATATTATTCTAAAGTGAATTATTCTTAATAAATTCTA